>ENA-OPWR01000651-OPWR01000651.1-human-gut-metagenome-genome-assembly--contig:-NODE-651-length-30567-cov-3.674751_pt1 | contig 30567 bp, 33 predicted proteins | sample MGYA00241507_ERZ502006 | MGnify/ENA primary metagenome ERZ502006 (study PRJEB25962, sample SAMEA2043041) | human gut metagenome | biome: human gut; feature: human-associated habitat; material: faeces...
ATAATTATTCCCACATCTAGTTTACTACATCAGAAAGCAATAGAAAATTTACTCTAAACCCTTTCCATGATATAATATTCAGAAAAAGAAGGTGTATTATGATTCATATTGAAAAATTTATTCCCAAAGAGACAGAAACTATCGTAGTAGGATGTTCAGCTGGACCAGACTCCATGGCTCTTCTTCACTATCTAACAAATAATACCAAAAACAAAATCATTTGTTGTCACATTAACCATAATGTTAGAAAAGAAAGTAAAGAAGAAGAAAAATACTTAAAAGATTACTGTCAAAAACAAAATATCCCCTTTGAAGTCTACAAAATAGAAAAATATCAAGAAAATAACTTCGAAAATGAAGCAAGAATTAAAAGATACAATTTTTATAAACAAACACTAAAAAAATATAACAGTCATTATCTATTCTTAGCTCATCATGGAGATGATTTAATTGAAACTATTATCATGAAAATAAATCGAGGTTCCAACTTAGAAGGATATGCTGGTATTAAAGAGATTTCCAAACAAAAAGACTACACTATTATCCGTCCCTTCCTATCTTATACCAAAGAAGATTTATTAAACTATGACAAAAAAAACAACGTTGAATATTTTATCGATAAAACAAATTTAGATACCACTTATACAAGAAATAGAATTCGTACCAACATCTTACCCGTTTTAAAAAAAGAAAACAAAGATATCCATAAACAATTCTTAAAATATTCCAAAACATTACTTGAATATAATACTTATATAGAAGAAATCATTAAAGAAATAGAAAACAATATCTATAAAGATAACGTACTAGATTTAAATCTATTCAAAAAAGAAAAAACATTCATTCAAAAAAATATTCTTTACCATATTCTAAATAACACTTATCAAAATATTCCTAATATTATTACAGATAATCATATTAACAATATCTTAAAAATTATTAATTCTCCTATCCCTAACCTATCCATAGATTTACCTAAAAATAAACAAGCAAGAAAAACCTATAATAAATTAACTATCAAAGAAAAAGAAAAGAATCCTCCCCTTAGCTATAAAGTTCCCTTACAAGAAGAAAATATCTTTGGAAGTATTCTCATCAAAAAAATAAATAAAACTTCTGAAAATGGAAATGATATTTGTAGACTAAACACAAAAAACATCACACTTCCCTTATATTTCAGAAACAAATTACCTGGAGATAAAATTTCCCTTTATAACAGTCCTGGAACAAAAAAAGTAAGCGATATTTTCATCGATAAAAAAGTTCCCAAAGAAAAAAGAGAAACCTATCCCATTTTAGTTGATGCAAAAGACCAAATAATTTGGATACCAAATCTAAAAAAGTCCAAATTTAATAGCAATTCCGAAGAATTTTATGATATAATACTAAAGTACTGTGAAAAGGAGGAAAAGAATGAACAATAAAACAGTAAAAAAAGGATTATTTCCCTATGTATTTCTCTTCTGTTTTATCATAGTATGTTTACTAATTTTTCAAAACTTTAATACCACTGTAAACAATTTTACCTATGATGAATTCATAAAAGAATTAGATAGTAATGAAATTAAAGAACTAAATATCGTTCCAAAAACAAGAAGTGAAACATATGAAATAACAGGAAAATTAAAAGATTATGATGAAAATGAAACATTTACTTTAACTTTACCAAAATCAGACGAATTCATCTCTAAAATAACAGATGCTGCTGATAAAAATAAATTTACTCTAAATGTTGAAAAAGACCCTGAATCTTCAGAATGGCTAGCCGTATTAACAGAAATTATTCCACTAGCAATCCTAGTAGGTGCAACATTCTGGCTATTCACAAGACAAATCGGAGGCAACAACAAATCAATGGACTTCGGAAAATCTCGTGCAAAATTATTAGAAGAAGGAACAAAAACTAACTTCAAAGATGTAGCCGGATTAACAGAAGAAAAAGAAGAAGTAAAAGAATTAATTGACTTCTTAAAAAATCCAAAGAAATTCCAAGCAATGGGAGCAAGAATACCAAAAGGAGTACTTCTAGTAGGTCCCCCAGGAACAGGTAAAACCCTACTTGCCAGAGCCGTTGCTGGAGAAGCAAAAGTACCATTCTATTACATTAGTGGTTCTGACTTTGTAGAATTATTCGTAGGAATTGGAGCATCTCGTGTAAGAGACATGTTTAAGCAAGCAAAAATGAACGCCCCATGTTTAATCTTCATTGATGAAATTGATGCAGTTGGACGTCAAAGAGGAACAGGACTTGGTGGAGGACATGATGAAAGAGAACAAACCCTAAACCAATTATTAACAGAAATGGATGGATTTGGACCTCATGAAGGAATTATTGTAATTGCTGCTACTAACCGTCCAGATGTATTAGACCCAGCACTACTTAGACCAGGAAGATTTGACCGTCAAGTTACAGTTGGACTACCAGATAAAAATGCTCGTTTAGAAATTTTAAAAGTACACGCTAAAAATAAAACATTAGATAAAAATATTACTTTAGAATATCTTGCTAAAAGAACACCAGGATTCAGTGGAGCTGACCTAGAAAACTTATTAAATGAAGCAGCCCTACTTACCGTAAGAAGAGGAAAAAAAGCAATTACAATGAGTGAAATTGACGAAGCAACCGATCGTGTTATCATGGGACCAGCTAAAGTAACGAAGAAATATACAGACAAAGAAAAGAAATTAGTTGCTTACCATGAAGCAGGACACGCTGTTGTTGGTCTTAAACTAGAAGGCGCTAATGATGTCCAAAAAATAACCATCATTCCAAGAGGTCAAGCTGGTGGATATACAATGATGACACCAAAAGAAGAAACATTCACAAGCACAAAGCAAGAACTATTAGAAGCAATCTCAGGCTTATTGGGCGGACGTGTTGCTGAAGAAATCGAATTCGGAGAAATCACCACTGGTGCCCACGACGACTTCAAAAAAGCAACCAAAATTGCAAGAAGCATGGTAACAGAATATGGAATGAGTAAATTAGGACCAATGATGTTAGAAGAGCCATCAGGAAATACTTTCCTAGGAAGAGATTACACAAAAAATAGAAATGTATCTGACATCGTTGCCCATGAAATAGATGAAGAAATGCGTAGCATTATCAACGAATGTTACGAAAAAACAAAGAAAATCTTAAAAGAAAATAAAAATTTATTAGATTTAATTGCAAACACTCTATTAGAAGAAGAAACAATTACCAAAGAACAAATTGACTCTTTAGTAGAAACAGGACATCTTCCAAATGAAGAAGATAAGGAAGAAAAAAATACTGATGAAGATTCTTCTAAAAAAGAAACAAAATCTAATAAAGAACAGAAAACTGATAAGGAATAATACCTTACCAGTTTTTTTACTCTTTAATCCTTAAAATTAACTCCCCTTCTTTAGAATACATATACTTCTCACGAACATACCTAGCAATATAATCAGGATCAGACAGCCGTTTAATATCAGCCTGTATTGTCTCCTCCTCATCAAGTAATTTTCTTTTCTCATGATTTAATTTTCTTTCTTCCATCTTCATCTCATGAATACGCCCTAAATCAAGAAAAAAAGTATATCCTAAAGTAGCAATAATTGCGCAAAAGAAAACAACAATAATAAACATCCTCCCCTTGGTCTTAGCCGTATATTTTCTTTTTTTCTTCAACAATATCACCTACTTATCTTAAAACGATTATAGCACATTCATGATTTCTTTACAATTTTTTTATAAACCACTTTACACAAAATATACCCCAAAATAATACATAAAAAGAAATAAAAATGAATATATCCATAATTAATTTTCATCAAAATTATAAAATATAACAAAGTATGAAACATTACAAACAAAAAAGAAACCAGTACTTTCACAATAATATTAGAAGAATACAAAAATCTAGAATTTAACTCTAGCAACAAATAAAAAAACATTCCATAACAAAAAGAAACCAGTAAAGAAACAATTTGCACCTTTAAACCCATTACTTAAATAACTTAGCAAGAAAGCTTTCCTCTGATTTCTTTTTATTATCACTAGCTGTATACGAAAGACTATCTACACTTCCTTTAATAGTAACATTTCCTTGATAAGTATCTAACTTTATAATCTCCAATCCACTTCCCTTAATAGTCAAAAATCCTAAAGTAGTATCCATTAAAAATTCTTCCTTATCAAAACTCTCAATCTTCTTTACCCCTGTAACCAAAACATTCTTTCTCTCAGCAATAGATATCCCATGATTAAAACTACTACTTTCCATTTCTTTTACCTTGTCCATAAATGTCCCTCCTAATAAGATATATGCAATATTATCCTTATTCATGAATAAATCAAAGAAAAAATATAAAATTACATCTATCCAGCATAAAAAAAGAAACTACTTATATATCAATAGTTTCCTAAAATTCTTATTCAGCGTTATTGTAAGCTTCAATAATAGCATCTTCAAACATTTTACGTGTTTCCTTATTAATAGGATGTGCTATATCAGTATGCTCACCAGTAGCAGTAGTCTTACTAGGCATTGCAATGAATAAACCATTATCGCCATCTATAACTCTAATACCCTTAACAACAAAACAATCATCAAGAGTAACAACTGCGATTCCTTTCATACGAGAATTTTCTTTTTCAATCTTGTGTACAGTAACTGAAGTAATCTTCATTATGTATCAACTCTCCTTCTAGAAATGTTACTTTCTAACTACATTTTATAAAAGTAAAATAAAATTGTCAATATTTTTTGGTTATCTTTACCATTATTTTACGATTTAAAAGAAATTTTTACAGTTTCTGTCAAAACGTCATGATAACTAAAACTCTTTTTTCCTCCATCATCTAAAACAATAAAAATATTAGGATATACCTCCACTACCTTTCCATGATACTCTAAAATACGATTTCTTCCTTCATTATGAATCACTAAAATTTCATTACCAATATGATTCGTAATATTATCACGAATTGCATCAATTGTCATATATTCCCCCTATTCTCTAGGATAACCAACATACATTGTACCCTTAGTAATAATACCTCCCATTCCATCAGATCCATATTTCGTCTTCTCCAAAATATGAATCAAATCAATATTATTATTTTTATCCGATAAAGCCAAAGAACTAGCAACAATAGCAGGGTCTAGAGCATGAATATTAATTCTTTTAGGGCTAGAAGCAAAATTAGCCCCCGCCTTAATCAATTCCTCATAGTTAGATTGACATGCCCCCGCTATAATCAGTAATTTTTCATGAGACTTTTCATATTTTCTCGCTTCATGAATCGCCTCCACAAAATTTGTTGTATTCTTATAGCTTCCATTTGCTCTTTCTCTTTTATACATAGAATCATGACCAGTAATCACCACAATATCAGGATTATATTTCTCTAAAAAAGAAACAATTTTTGAAGATAATTCCCCTTCTGAACAAAACACTCCATAAGCCTTAATTCGATTCCTTTTATAAAAATTCATACACTTAGATAAAAATTCAGAATCCCCATCAATATGAAGCACCTTCCCAGGAAGATAAAAGTATTCGTGACGATCAAGAGATTTATATTCACTAAAATCACTACCAAAATCATCATCTATTTCCTTATCATACAAAACTAAATCTTGAAGAGGACTATCTGCCGATAAACGAATACAAGTACCATACAAAAAACAATTATTTTCCTCAATTCCAACAACTTTAAATACAATATCATTCCCATAAGATTTTCTCGTAACAAAATCCCCTATTCTAATCATAAAACCACCCATCTAACTATATGAATAATAATTAAAAAAAGAACAATAATAAACAAAAAAATACTTATCTTTACTAAAACTTCTTTAACAGTCATCAAAGTAAAAATAAGTATTTTATTTTAAGAATAATGCATTTGCCATTTCAATAAAAACATCTAAAGCCAAGGCCTCTGCTCTCACTCCCAAATCAAAATCATGCTTCAAAAGCACACTTTCAACAATCTTTAAATCATAACTTTTCAAATTATTCCGAATTGTTTTCCTCTTATAAGAAAAACTATCCCTAACTAATTTTTTAAACAAAGAAATATCTAACACTTTCTCTCTTTCTTTCTTTAACTCAAAACAAACAACTGCACTATCAACATTAGGCTTTGGCATAAAGCAATTCCTACTAACATCAAATAGTTTCTTAATATCATAATAATAGTCCAAAAACACCGTTAAAGAACCATAATCATGACTTCCAACGGAAGCAGATAACCTAGATGCTACCTCTTTTTGAACCATTACCACCATTTTATCTGGAAGAACATTACTATCAATAAATTTCATAATAATAGGTGTTGTAATATAGTAAGGAAGATTTGCAACTACATAAACCTTAGAATAATTATACTTTTTAATATCTTCCTTTAAATTGCTCTTTAAAAAGTCTCCAATAAGAATAGAATAATTATTATTATCCTTTAAAATTTCATTCAAATTATCTTCTAGCCTACTATCTGCTTCATATAACAAAGCATGCCCACATAAAGGAACTGTATATCTACTAATCGCTCCTCCACCAGGTCCAATCTCAATTAATAAAGTATCTTTATCAAGATTAGCACTATCCACAATTTTGTGGATAACATTATTATCCTGAAGAAAATTCTGTCCTAAAGATTTTTTAAATTTAAAATCACTCATTAAATCACCAAATTTCTTTATTCATTATAACAAAAATTAAAAAAAATAGAAAGCCTATAAAGACTTTCTAATCTAGTTTATATTATAGTACCTTTATTAATACCAACCACGACTTTGAAACTTAGCCCAAGCAACTGATGGACTACCATAAGTAGACCTAATATAATTTAAGCCCCAACGAATTTGAGTTTCCCCATTCGTAGCCCAATCACTTCCAGCACTAGCCATTTTACTTCCTGGTAATGCTTGAGGAATACCATAAGCACCACTACTATTACCAGCAGTAACTTTCCAACCAGATTCTCTATTCCACAAAGCAACAAGGGAAATAAAATCAGATTCAGTCCAACCATAAGAATTAATAACTAAATCATGAGCATAAGCTTGTAATACCTCAACACTAGTATTACTTGCCGCAGCCGCCTTTCTAGCAGCTTCTTCTTCCTGTGCTTTTTTGGCAGCAGCTTCCTCTTGAGCTTTGCGTGCTGCTTCCTCTTGAGCAATTCTAGCCGCTTCGGCCTCTTCTGCTTTTCTTTTTTCCTCTTCTGCAATTCTTTGTTGTTCAGATTTTAATTCTTCTTCTTTTTTTGCATCTTCTTCAGCTTGATTAACATTTACTGCATGATCTACTTCAAAAAGTTCAGAAACAGCATCAGCCATCTTATCTAAATTATTATTTTCTACCACTACAACTCTATTATCTTCAGTTTTATTTGAAAATAACATAAACAAAAATAGACCCCCAACTATTAATTGTGTTGACACAATCAATACATTAGATACTATTTTCTTCATTAAATCACCTCTTATTTTATTTCTCAGGCAATTAACATTTTATCATAATTTAAGTTGTTTGTCAAACAAGCGAAAAACATTATGGGTTGTAATATCACTAGCAACCTTATAATCAATACCTTTTATCTCACAAATTTTCTTCAAGATAACAGTAACATTACAAGGTTCATTCCTCTTTCCACGATATGGTTCAGGAGATAGATAAGGGGCATCTGTTTCCAATACAATATATTCCAAAGGAATATTCTTTATGACATCAAGAATTTTACTTGCATTCTTAAACGTACTAACGCCTCCTATTCCAAGTAAAAAACCAATTTTTACAAATTCTTTAGCCATCTCTGCACTACCACTATAACAATGCATAATTCCCTTTACATTTGTCTCTTTCAAAATATTATATGTCTCCATAATACAATCCCTACTATGAATAATAACAGGCTTATTATGTCTTTTAGCAATATCTAATTGTTTCTTAAATAATTCCTTTTGAAGTTCTTTATCACATTCATAATGATAATCTAAACCAATCTCTCCAACAGCAACAATCTTATCATCATCAATATGATCTTCAATAAACTTCAAATTATCTTCTGTATAATCATTAACTTCTTCAGGTTGAATTCCCAAAGCACCATACACAATATCATACTTTCTAACAAGTTCTAATACTTCTTCATTATCATGACGATTCGTACCATTTACAATAATCATCTCAACACCATGACAAAGACATCTCCCAATAACCTTATCAATATCTTCAAAATATTCACTAAAAATATGACAATGTGTATCAACCAACATCAGCAAAACCTCCTATTTCCTACGAATGATTAAAAATCTCAAAAAATAATACAACAATACAAAAAAATAAATAGCATCAATTACATTTTTATCTACAACTACATAAAGACCAACTAATACTAATGTTACTACAAAAAATATCATAATTATATTTTCTTGATTTTTAATTTTATTAAGCATTCTTTTTCGTTCCTTTCCTAAACTACTAACTGCTTAACTTCCACCTCAATCATAGCAAACCATTTTCCAGTTGTAAATAAAAGAAAAGTATTTCATAAAAATTTACACATTTATTTTGTAAATCTACAATAACACTTTTCAAAAGAAATATTTGTCGAAATATTATAATAAACTAAAAATACTTATAAATAACTAAAAAAAGTACAATTATAAAACTAAATAACTGTACTTTAAATAATTACTTTTTTATATCTATTCTTTGAAATAATACTTGAGCTTCTCCTACATGACTACCACTCTCATAATAACCAAATTTATCTAACGTATCATAAGTAGTCTTATCAGTATTTAATTGTGTAAATATCTTATCAGCTGTATCTGGCATAAATGGTTGAAGTAAAACCGTTCCAAATCGAATAGATTCAACTAAATTATATAAAACCGTCGAAAGTCTATCTTTCTTAGAATCATCCTTTGCTAATACCCAAGGCATAGTTTCATCAATATATTTATTACATCTTCTAAAAATATCAAATATACTATCTAAACTATCAGCAATTCTCAAACTATCCATTTTTTCATCAACAATATTTTTTGTATTTAATACAATATTCTTTAACTCTAAATCTAATTCTTCTGAAGTATTTTCATCTACTACTACTCCATCAAAATACTTATTTATCATACCAATAGTACGATTAACCAAATTACCAAGAACATTAGCCAAATTACTATTAATACTCTCTATCAATAACTCATTTGTAAAAGTACCATCACTAGCAAAAGGCATTTCATGTATTAAATAATAACGAATTGCATCTACTCCATACTTCTCTACTAAATCATCAGCATAAACAATATTACCTTTACTCTTACTCATTTTATCATTACCAAATAAAAGCCAAGGATGACCAAATATTTTTTTAGGAAGAGGTAAAGAAAGAGCATGTAACATAATTGGCCAATAAATAGTATGAAATCTTAAAATATCTTTACCAATCAAATGAATATCACATGGCCAATACTTTTTAAATTTCTCACCACATTCCCCATCAGGATGATATCCTAAAAAAGTAATATAATTAGATAAAGCATCAATCCAAACATAAACAACATGTCCCTCATCAAAAGTAACAGGAATTCCCCATTTAAAACTTGTTCTAGAAACACATAAATCTTGAAGACCAGGCTTAATAAAAGTATTCATAATTTCATTTTTTCGAGCCTCAGGTTCAATAAAACCAGGATGACTTTCTATATAATCTTCTAACCATTTAGAATATTTACTCATTTTAAAGAAATAAGCTTCCTCTTTAGCCTCTTTTACTTCACGACCACAATCAGGACACTTTCCATCTACTAACTGGCTTTCCGTCCAAAATGATTCACAAGGTGTACAATATAATCCACTATACTCTCCCTTATAAATATCCCCTTGATCATAAAATTTTTTAAATATCTCCTGAACCGTTCTTTCATGTTCTTTATTAGTCGTACGAACAAAACAATCATAACTTGTATTCATTACATCCCAAATATTCTTTATCTCTGCGGCAATATTATCCACATATTCCTGAGGACTAACACCAGCCTCCATAGCTTTTATCTCAATTTTTTCTCCATGTTCATCTGTTCCTGTTTGAAAGTAAACATCATATCCTTGTAATCTCTTATATCTTGCAATCGCATCTGCCAACACTACCTCATAAGTATTACCAATATGAGGTTTAGCACTCGTATAAGCAATTGCCGTACTAATATAAAATTTTTTATCCATCATTCCATCTCCTTATCCGTACTACCAATGTCACCATTTCTAATTTCTTCCACTTTATCTCCGCAAGTAAAATACTTCAAAAAAATTCCCTGACAATACGCAGTACCTTCACGAATAACATATTCTTTATCCCCTTCATTTTGTAAAGAAACATAAATATGCCCTTCATTATCACTATTATTATAATAATCATTATCAATAATACCTACTTGATTGCACATTCGTATATTATATTTAAACCCCATACTACTACGAACGACTATCATTAACATCTCATCATCTAAAAATTTAGCCTTATATCCAGTAGGAATCGTAATAATCTCACCTGGTTGAAGTATCATATCTTTCATTGCAATAAAATCATATCCACAACTATACTTACTCTTTCTAGACGGCAAACAATAGTCATCATAAAGTTTTTTATCATTACAAACATCTTTTTTAAATTCATTAAAACTAATCTTCTCAAAATATCGAAACATAATACTCCTCCAATCCAATATTATTATACCATTAACAAAAAATTTATCAAATATTTATAAAAATAAAAACAAAAAAACGAACCAATACTGATAACATTGATCCGTTTCTAGTTTAAGAAAAGGTTGAATTGGGATTATATCAATAATATATAGAATTACTTCACATAACCTATATACTATTCCCCCATTTAATAGACATTATCAGTGCCTATCTCAACTTCTTATCCTTTTGAGTTTATCTTTCTCAAAACGCGCGTCTCACTTAGTGGCGATAAGAACAAAGACATACTTATATCTCTTCTACCAAATAAAGAAAGTCAATCTAACAAAAATATTTTTTAGATATTATTTTAGTCATTCATCCAATATACCTCTTCATCAGAAATACAAGTTTTAAATGAGTAATATGTTAGATACTCTCTATCTAAGTAATTTAACTATATCACAATTTTTTTTTATTGACAATACATTTTTTTTAATTTATTCATTTTTCAAATTACAATTATCTTTAAATAAATATAACTTTTCTATAAAAATCCTTTTATTTAAATAACAAAATATTAATTTTAATTAAATTATTCATTAATTTTTAATTTACATTTTTTTTGTCAACTTATTTAATAAAGATGAATATTTTTAATTTTATATTATCTAAAAATAATTAAAAAATTGACATAATTTACATAACTATATAAACATCCTAAAATTAAAAGTTAAAAGATATGCTATAATAAACCTATCGAAAGGAGCTATCATGAAAAAAATTACAAAAAAAGACTTACTATCTAATACTATTTTTATAATAACATTCATAATAATATATTTAATCTTAACTAGAAATAATCATCTATTTGCATCAAATATTGATTTCAAATATCAGCATTATTTAATCCCAGAATATTTTCGTACATTATTTTATAATACCCATGACCTATTCCCTGATTTTGCCTTAAATCTAGGAAGTGGACAAAATATTTACTATTTATCTTATTATGGTCTATATAACCCATATATTCTACTCTCCTATTTATTTCCTTTTATTAAAATGATTGATTACCTAATCATAATAAATTGCCTTATTGTCATAATAAGTACAATACTCTTTTATTACTTCCTAAGAAAGCATAAATACAATGAAAAAATAAGTTTTGTCACCAGTTTTTTATTTCTAGTTAGTGGTCCATTAATATTCCATGCCAAAAGACACATTATGTTTATCAATTATTTTCCCTTTTTAATTCTTGGATTATTTAGTATTGACTACTTTTATGAAAATAAAAAATCTACACCTTTAATTTTATCCATAATACTAATTATACTAAGCAGTTATTATTTTAGTATTCCTTCCCTAATTGTATTATTTTTATATTACATTTACAAATATGTAAAAGAAGAAAATAAAATCACAATAAAAAAATTAATATGCAAATCAATTAAACTTATCCAACCATTCCTTATCGGAATTTTAATTACTTCAATCCTTCTTCTACCAACAGCATATACATTACTAACAGGAAGATCAACCTCAACAAAAAATATTTCCCTATTTAATTTATTTACCCCTTCCATCAGTAAATCTCTTTTATATTCTCCATACAGTATAGGATTAACATTAATCAGTTTAATATCTCTAATTTACTTTGCGTTAAGGGGAAAAAAAGAAAAAAAATACTTATCAATAACTTGTCTCTTAATCACAATTTTTCCTATATTCAATTACATACTAAATGGAACATTATATATTAATGCAAAATCATTAATACCATTTATTCCACTAATTTTAATTTTAGTAGCAAGTTTTTTAGAAACTTCTCTTAAAAAAATTAATCTCAAAAAACAGTATTTCATCGTAACATACCTTATTATTTCATCATTTATCATTTGCATTTATACAAACTCAAGTGATAAATTAATGACAAAAAATGATATTAACAATAAAGAATATAAAACAATTAATAAATTAATTAATGAAATAACACAAAAAGATCAAGATTTTTATAGAATAAATACTAACTTAAACGAAGAAAAATATATTAACAAAATAGATAATATAAGTACTAGAAAAACAACTATCTATTCTTCAACATCAAACCAAAATTATATCAATACTTACAATCAATTATTAAATAATCCCATTCCTAATCGAAATAAATTTATGATTTCCCCATCCCCTAATCCATTCTCTCAAATTATACTAGGAGAAAAATATATTATAACAAAACAAAATTTAACACTTGGATACAAGTTAATCAAAACAAAAAATGGAATTAATTTATATGAAAATACCAATTCCTTACCACTAGGATATGCAACTAATCATACAATCTCTTTAGATGACTTAAAAAAATTAACTTACCCCAACAACACGATTCAACTATTAACAAACATTGTTATAAATAATAAAGAAAAGAAAAACATAAGTACTTTAAATGAACAAAAAATAAATTACATTATTCTTGAACAGGATAATCTAAAAATAAAAAAAGAGAACGACATAATAAATATAAATGCAAAAAACAATGCTCACTTGAAACTAAAACTTGATACTAATATGGACCAAAAAATATTATTTTTAAGTTTCCAAAACAAAAAATTAGCAAATAAAGATTTAAACATCACAATTAATGAAACACAAAATAAATTAACTAACAAAAATTGGAAATATTTTAACAACAATATTACTTTCCACTATACTGTGGAAAACACTAATATCTTAGATATAAAAATTTCAAAAGGAAATTACCAATTAAATAAATTTAATACCTATATCATTGATTATGATACAATTAAAGATGTAAACAAAAACATATATACCTTTAAAATAAGCAAAAAAATGACAAAAGGAGACAAAATTCAAGGAAAAATAAATATTACAAAAGACAATTCCTATTTTACAATATCCATTCCATATGATAAAGGATTCAAAATTTATGTAAATAATAAAAAAATAAAATATCAAAAATCTGGAGCAAATTTCATCACCTTTCCTATAAAAAAAGGAACACATCAAATAAAAATTATTTATGAAGCTCCATTAAAAAAAATTAGTATCTACATGAGTAGTATCGGTATACTATTATTTATTTTAAAAATACTTAAAGAAAAAAAGCAAAAATAAGCAGTTTATCTTTAATTTTCTAAAAATTTTCCTGATAAAAGTTTAGATAAAATAACAGCTAACTTTTCATCACTTTCTAAAATAGGAGCATCAATAGAAATAATAATCACACTTCCAATCGTATCACTATCAGAAACAATTGAACTAAAAGAATAATAACCTAAATCTTCCACACCCTCTACAAAAGAAAATAATTTTTTCTGCCTCTCCACAAAACTATCTCTTCTTTCAATTCCTCTTTCTGTAAATTCAGTTATCTTTTTCCCTAAATATTTTTTCTTCAATTCACCAGAAACAGCAATTACTTTATCCTTATCTGTTACAATCACATTATGCTTAATTACTTGATTAAAACCCTCTACATATTTAATAGCAGCTTCCTCTATACTTTCTATTGGAGAATACTTCTTTAAAATAATATCCTCTTGATCTACAAAAATTTCCAACGAATCTCCATTCTTTATTCGAAGTGATTTTCTCAATTCCTTAGGAATCACAATTCTTCCTAAATCATCAATTCTTCTAATAATACCTGTCGTTTTCATAAATTTCACTCCATTCTATACATATTTTACCAATATAAACATTTTTTATACATTCTCTAAAGAATAAAAAATTAAAAAAATAACATACTATAAATGGTGATAAAAATGAAATATCTAAAAAAATTAGAACTATCTGATGAAATGTTTACCGAAAAAGAAAAGAAAAAAATAGAAAAATATTATGAAAAAGGAAATAATTACTACAATAGTATTGAAAAATCAATTTATCAAGAAGAAAAAAAATAAGAAACAAAAATTCTTATTTTTTTAATGACTTTTACCAATTTTATTTTTATCATATAACATATTTTTTTGATTTAATATTAAATAAATCAGGAATATAAAATATCAAAATGCCAGCACTATAAACCGTTTTAGCAACTAACATCCCATCCCTTGCCAAAATACATAGAGTTTCTTGATATTCTCCTTATTTATTCACAATTAATGCTTTCTCTAAAGCCTTTGCTAACTGATCAGGACAAGATGTTCCTCGACCTCTACAATCAATCCCAGATAAAAGTTCAATCACATCTTTTACGTTTTTTCCAATACATAACTTACTAATTCCAAGAGTATTTCCAGGACATCCACCTATAATTTCAATATCTTTTATTATTCCATTATCAATAACAATATTCATTTTACTAGAACATACTCCTTTAGGAGTAAAACTAAACTTTTTCAAAAAAATCACCTCACAATTATCTATTAATAAATTAAAGCATATCTTTCTTTTTCAATAAATAAGCAACAAACAGAGCTAATACAAAAGAAAATATACATACCAACACAAAAGAATAATCATTCTTTGCAAAATCTCCAAGAGAAATATTCATTCCTAAAAAAGAAGAAATCATAGTAGGAACTGCTAACACAATTGTAGCTCCCGCTAAAAACTTCATAACAACATTTAAGTTATTAGAAACAATTGTAGCATAAGTATCCGTAATAGAAGATAAAATTTCCTTATAAATCGTACACATTTCAATCCCCTGCCTATTCTCAATCATTGTATCATCAAGTAACTCAATATCTTCATCATACATCATAATAACATTACCTTTAGATAATTTTTCTAAAACAACATCATTAGCCTTCAAAGAAGTAATAAAATAAACAAGCGTCTTTTCTATATCCAAAAGCTCTACTAAATGTTTATTATTTGTAGAATTATATAAAATTTTTTCCTTTTTACGAATATCATCATTTACAATATTAAGAACTTTTAAATATGATGAAGCCGTCTTAAGTAAAATCTGAATTAAAAACCTAGATTTCTTATATGTATAAAAAGTCTTAACCTTTCCCTCTTCAAAATCCTTCAAATAATCAAATTCTTTCAAAGAAACTGTAATAATATGTAAATCATTACAAATAATAATCCCAAGAGGATAAGTATGATATTTATTCTTCACATGATGATCATCCCAATAAGGACAATCAACAACAACTAGAGTGGCATTATCTGTTTTCTCTACTCTAGGCAACTCCTCTTCATCCAAAACCTTTGTAATTAAATCTTCATCTATCTTTAATTCATCAACTACCATTTTAATTTCCTCTTCAGTAGGATGAACCATCTTTATCCAACAATTATCTTCTATATGATGAATTAAATTAACTTCCTCTTGTTCCATCTCATTTTTATAAATCCTTATCAAAATAATCACCTGCCTTTTTTTTATATTATACCATCGATAGAAATAAAACAAAAGAAAAGACCATACTCTTTCAAAAAGTATAGTCTGTATATGTCAAACAATATTATTTAATTTCAATAGTTTTCTTTGATGATTTTTCTTCTTCTTTCTTAGGCATAGATATTTTTAAAATACCATTTTCAAAATTAGCTTGAATATTATCTTTATCTATTCCACCAACATAGAAAGATCTTTGATATTTTCCATAATTTCTTTCCTTACGAATATAATTTTTATCATCATCTTCCTCGTTATTTTCAGAAGACTTTTCAGCAGTAATAGTCAAATAATCATTATCATCAATTTCAATCTGAACATCCTTCTTATCAAAACCAGGAACATCCATTTCTAAATGATAAGCATCATCCTTTTCGTAAATATCACATTTCATCTTTCCAAAATCATCTTTCATTGTAGGAAACATAAAATCATCAAATACATCATCCAAATATAATTTATTTGGCACAAGTCTTGGTATTAAAGCCATATTATCATCACCTTTCATTATTCATTATACTACTATTTTAGCAATTGTCAATACAGATTGCTAATTTTTTTCTTTTTTTCAATCAATTGACAACCTACCTTTACTATTATAGATTTAAACGTATAGTTTTATACCATTTATTATGGCTTAATTACAATTTTAACCGCAGCATCTTTACCACTAGTAAGTCTTTCAAAAGATTCTTGTACATCTTCCAAAGAAACTAAATCATCAATATACTTTGTAACATTAATTTTTTTCTCACTAATTAGTTTTAAACATGTGTCAAACTCTTCTGGAGTATATGCAATTGCCCCTTGAAGAGTTACTTCCCTCATCACAGAAACAACTGTTGGGATAGTAACAGCATCCATCGATACACCAACTAATACTATTTTGCCACCTGGACGAACTGACATAATTGCTTCACTAACAGCAGGAGAATTTCCACAGCATTCAATAACATGATCAAATCCACCATTTGTTTTAGTTACCATTTTAGCAATACTATCTTCCTTAGTAGCATCATAATACTCATTAATTTTTCCAAAACTAACAGCCTTTTTACCACGCTTTTTATTAGTCTCCAAAATAGCTATATAACCAGCACCAGCAAGCCGAGCAAATTCAGCCGACATAAGACCAATAATACCACCACCAACAATCAAAACAGAATCTCCTATCTTTATATCAGCAAGCTTAACCGCATGTAAAGCAACAGCTGATGGTTCAGTCATACAAGCAGCATCAAAACTAACATTATTTGGAATTTTCCTAATCATATCAGGTCTACAACTTGTATACTCTGCATAAGCTCCAGGATTAGTAAGAGCAAGACCAACAGCCTCTGACCACGTATCTTGACAATATTGAGGCATACCATGCTTACAAGCATCACACTTACCACATGGAGAAATAGGTAAACCAGTTACTCTATCCCCCTTTACTAAATCCTTTCTAGAACCAGGATCTACTACCACACCAGCAAATTCATGTCCCATAACTAAACCAACAGGATTACCATCTACCCAGTAATGAATATCAGATCCACATATACCACAAGATTTTACCTCTAATACCACACTACCATCTTTAGAAACAGGTACATCAATATTTTTCAAAACAAAACTTTTTTCCCCAGAAATCGATACACACTTCATATCATTTACCTCCTCTTTATGATGAAATCATTATATCATACAATTAAAATTTTTAACAATACAAAGAAACCACTTTACAAAAAATAACATCGAAAGTACAAAAGAAAAAGAAGTACTATTTTCTTTCAAAAAAAGAAATTAATTCCTCTTTTTTTACATCTTTAAAACATTGAAATAAAGCAAAAATAAAGTCCTTTAAAATATTTTTCGTCACTGGATTAGTATTATTAATTCCAAGTACAATTCGAATAATCAAAGATTTTTTCTCCATAATATCTACTAAACTATAAACACCAGCCTTATCAAAAACATCAAACAAAGAAAGAACAAACTCTTCTCTAGTTTTTCGATCATATTTATTTAGCCAATGAATTAACTTATCATCCAATGCTTTACTAAAAGAACTAAGCTCACACTTTTCAAATTCCTTACCCCGAACTACCCACGTAAACATATCATGTGCATAAATACTCTTTCGAGAAGACCTTACTACAACATAATTATTTTCATGCCTAAGCAATAAACCAACCATAGAATAATTAGGAATAATATGAACCATTTTATTCGCAACATTTTGATAATATTTAGAAGAAATTTGTTCTAACAAAAGACCAGGACCATCATTATTATAAATCTTAACAATTTTATCCCGAACCAAAAAATTAGCATACATTCCCGCAACCATTGCCAAATTACCACCTTTAGAATGACCACCTAAAATAATTTCATGATGACGAAAAAGAAAATTCTTATTTACATAATCAATTGCTCTCCTCTGAGATAAAACAGGAAACTGATAACTGAGCATAAAATTTTCTTTCCAACCACTTACCAAATGATCCGTTCCTTCGAAAGAAACATAAACTAATTTATTAGAAAGTTCAATAGTAATAGCAGAAAATTGTTCAGCATCTCCAGATTCATAAGTATAATTATAAAGATACAACTTTTTATATCTTTCTGTATCCTTAATAATATAAAATAGTTTAATTGATTCCCTAACCGCAAGAACCTGTTTTTCCTTTTTGGAATGTCTTTTAAAATATATATTTCCAGCCTCTTCAATAGTAATTTTATGAAATCGATTTTTTGAAACAATACCATCTAAATTCACATAAGAAATAGCTGACATCACCGCATTATCGACTTCATTAAAAGGAACATCATCAAATGTATAGCACCCATAATCATCCACATAACGATTTAAGTTCATTTTCTATCCTCCAATCAAAAACAATTCATCAAAACTTATCAAATAAATTGCCGAATTTTTTACGAATATTTTTTCCCATTACTTGATAAAAATAATTTACTTCTCTTATCAACTCATCAAAGTTATTCTCATAACAATAGTCTAATAATTTTTTGACACTTCGTTTTAATTCTTTAAAATCTTTCCTATTAAGAATAATATCATCTAAAAATAAACTTCCATCCACAAACCCTTTTTCATTACTACTGTTCACCAAAATACCATCATAATAACCATATATCTTTAACATATTCACAATTTTTAATCTTAATTCCTCAGTATTAATAATTCTATCTTTTTTCATAACATCCCTCTTTTTCATAATTATACCAAAAAAATAAAAAATAAATAAAAAATGTTAAAAAAAATATACTATTCCACAAAAATCCACAAAAACTTTACAAAAAAGCCAATGATTAATCATCAGCTTTTTCCAGGAATAAACAAAAAAAGAAATTACAACTACATTATAATATTAAACAAATAACAAGGAAAAAATACACAATTTTAAAAAAATTATTTTATTGATTAAATTTATTGTCAATATAACTAAATACACTATCTTCCCATACAGTTCCAATTGTCTCATCAGCATATTTTTTTATTTCATCACTTGCATTTTCAACAGCTATCCCTCGACCAACTACTTGAAACATTGATAAATCATTATCACTATCACCAAAACAAATAGTATCATTTCTATCAATTTCTAAATAATCACATAAATAAGAAATTGCTTTCCCCTTAGATACCCCTTTTCGATTAATATCCAAAAAGAAATTATCATTATCAGGATTTATTCCCATATTATTAATATTTACATTTTTGATTTTTTTAATATCATTAACTAAAGATTCATAATTTTCAATATTCCCAATCAATACTACTTGTTCACATTGTATCTCATTAAACTTAAAATACTGATAAGAACCTTTCTCTAAATAAAGCCGTTTATCTAATAAATTAAAATATATACTCAAATTATACTTTTTAGCACACTCATAAATTTTTTCTAAATCACTACTATCAATAAAACTAAAATAAATATACTTACTCTCCAAAACATCATATATACTACTACCATTAGAAGAAATAAAAAATGAAACAACATTCATCAATTCTGGATATTCTTCTTTAAAAAAAGATAAACATCTACCACTTACAATAGAAAAATTAACTTGATTACTCTTAAGTTTTTTAAGAATATCTAAATTAATATCTTTAATTTTACCATTATTAACACCTCTATCTACCAAAGTTTTATCAAAATCACTAAATATTATTTTCACAAAAATACACCTCTATACCATTATACTTAAATATTTTTTTCAAAACAAGAAAAAAAGAATTAACAGTACTCTCTATTTCTAATAAAATACAATATAATTCTTTAAATACTTAATTCCAATTTTTCAATTAACTTGGATAAAAGTTCAATAATATATAACAAAAAATGCTTATCTAAATTAATCAGTTCTAAAATAATATGAATCTTATTATCCTTAAAACTCAACTTAAAATTTTTAGATATTTCATAAGACAACATAAATAATTCTTCACCTTGTACTCTTTTACTAATATCTTCTGATAACTCTAAATCAATCATAGTTTTGGTTTGTTTTACTTTCTTAATTTCTAATTTATTAGCTAATTTTTCAAACCATTCTTCATACATATAAACTTCTAACTCATAACTAATTTTTCCAAATCGATTTTCTAATTCTGCTTTTACTTCATTTAATTTTTCCATAGAATTTACTTCATTAATTTTCTTATGAATTTCTATCTTTAAGTCATCATCTTTAATGTAATTATCATCTATATGAGTATCCACATCAATCAAACTACGATTATCTAAATTCTCATCAACTTCTTCTTCTACATACTCCCCTTTAATTTTATCAACAGCATCTTTCAACATCTTTAAATAAAGTTCAATACCAATTGTATCAATAAAACCAGATTGTTCACTACCAAGAATATCTCCAGCCCCTCGAATAGATAAATCCCTCATTGCAATCTTAAATCCACTACCAAGTTCTGTAAATTCCTTAATTGTATTCAAACGTTTAACAGCAATCTCATTCAACTCTTTATGACTATCATACATTAAATATGCATAACCAATCTTATCACTACGACCAATTCTTCCCCTAATTTGATACAATTGCGATAAACCAAAATGATCAGCATCCATAATAATTAAAGTATTTACATTAGGAATATCTATTCCTGTTTCAATAATTGTCGTACAAACTAACACGTCAAATTTATGATCAATAAAATCTTGCATCTTATCTTCAAGTTCAGTTTTAGTCATTTGCCCATGAGCAAAATCCATTCTAGCATCAGGAACTAGCTCATTTAATTTAATCATCTTATTTTCAATATCATCAACATGATTATATAAAACAAAAGCCTGACCATTTCTCGATAGCTCCTTATATAAAGCATCTTTAATTACATTATTATTTTCCCCAAGTACATAAGTTTGAATAGGTAAACGTTGAAGAGGAGGAGTTTCTATCAAAGCAAGACTACGAATCCCAGTCATTGACATTTGAAGTGTCCTAGGAATGGGGGTAGCAGACAAAGTAAGAACATCTATATTTGCTTTATACTGTTTAATTTTCTCTTTATGCGTAACACCAAATCTCTGTTCTTCATCAATTACCAACAATCCCAAATCACGAAAAGAAATATCATTACTAAGAATTCTATGTGTACCAAATAAAATATCTACCTTTCCCTCTTTAACATCCTCAATAATTTTTTTCTGTTTTTTTCGATCAACAAAACGATTTAACAAAGCAATAGAAACAGGAAAATCAGCAAATCTCTTCAAAGCATTCTTATACTGTTGATTTGATAAAATAGTCGTTGGACACAAATAAGCTACTTGTTTTCCATCATTTACTGCCTTAAACATTGCACGAAAAGCAACCTCTGTTTTTCCATAACCAACATCTCCACACAACAACATATCCATAGGTTTAGGCTTTTCCATCTCATATTTAATCGCTGAAATAGCCTTCAATTGATCAGGAGTTTCTTCAAATTGAAAATTACTGTCAAACAAAACTTGCGTCTCATCATCTTGAGAAAAAGCAAACCCCTTCATTGCTTCTCTTTCAGCAGAAACCTTAATTAAATTAGCTGCAATATCTTCCAATCTACTACGAACACGAGCCTTCCTCTTCTGCCATTTATCGCTACTAAGACTATCAAGACGAACACTAACACCTTCTTTTCCAGAAAATTTACTAATTCGATCTATTTTTTCTACAGGAATATATAAAACATCTCCACCATCATAAATTAATTTTATATAATCTTTTTTATAACCATTTTTCACAATTGTACACAATTCATCATAAATTCCAATTCCATGCGACTCATGTACAATATAATCTCCTTTAGAAATATTACTAACACTATTAATTTTAGTCCCAAGTTTAAATTTATTTTTATATTTTTTCTTTACTTCACTAGTATGAAACATATCATTTGCCGAAATTACCACATAATCCCCAAAAAGGAATCCAGAATCAATACCTTTAACAATAATGTTAATTTTTCCCAAAGCAATAGAATCTTCACTAGAATTAACAATATTTATATCTTCAAAATACTTCCCAATTCTCTTTCTAGAATTTTCATCTTCAACACAAAGAATAACTGTTTTATTATGTAATAAATATTTCTCTAAATCGTTTTTCAATAAATTAAAATTACCATTATAACAATCTACTGCACCACTAATATATTTTTTTTCTTCTTTTAATTTAATATTCATCAAAATATTGTCAAAATTCATTAAAAAGATTTCTTTTTCAAAACAAATATCTTTTAAATCATACATATAATCAGTCTGAATACCTGCTGTATTACGATTATCCTTATCATAATTAAAAATAGTTTCCCTAAGTATTTTATAACCTTCTTCAATTTGATTATAGTCATAATAAAAACACATATATTTACCCATATAATCCCATAATGAACCAATTTGATCTGAATAATACTTTAAATACTTTTGTTTTTTTTGCACAACATCATCAATAGATTTAGTACTAAGTAAAAATTCAGAATATGGATGAATATCAATCTCATCTACCAAATTCGATGAAATTTGTGAATCAATATCAAAGTATTTTATACTATCAATTTCATCTCCCCAAAATTCTATACGAATAGGATTATCAAAATCAATAGGAAAAATATCTAAAACATAGCCTCTAACCCCCAATTTACCTGTTTCGCTAACAATTGTCTCTCTTTCATATCCCATCTCATACAACTGTTGAATCAATCGATCTCTTTCAACTGACATTCCCTTTTTTAAATGAATAATGTGACTTTTCCAAACATCAACAGTAGGCAAATACCTAAGTATACCCATCAAATTAGTAACAACAATATAATTATTATCTCTAGATAATTGATTTAAAGTATGAATTCTTTCACTCTTAAATTCAGGACTAATTGCTATTGCTTCACTTGTAATAAAATCATCCATAGGAAAAAATAATACTCTATTTGTATAACTCAACAACTTATTATATAAAGTATTAGCTTCATACAAAGAATTAGTAACAATAACCATACCTCTCTGATATTTAACAAAAGCATCATAAACATAAACACAATTCAATTCAGCATTAAGCCCACTTACTCCATAATAATCATTATCACAGACATCAAACAAACGCTCAAAAAAATTCATACAAACATTCCTCCTTAAATAACGAAAAAAATATTGATAAGTATTTTTATTTTCGATTATATTTACTCATCAAATTTTCCAAACTCATACAACAAAAATCATGAACTACATTCTCTAAATAATGATCAATTTTTTCTATTTCTTGCTGCTCATCTTTATTAAAACTCCCTAATACGTAATCCTTTGTATCCATTGATTTATCATGCGCAATTCCAATTTTTAATCTAGTATATTTTTTAGTCCCAAGACACCTTTCAATATCTCTAATTCCATTATGTCCACCACAACTACTGTCATAAACAATCTTAATTCTCCCAAAATTCATATCCAAATCATCTTGAATAATCAAAATATTATCAAAACTAATCTTATAAAAAGAAACATATTTAGCAACTACTGACCCTGATAAATTCATATAAGATAAAGGTTTAACAAGTAATACTTTTTCTCCATTAATCATCAATTCTGCACAACTGCCGTTAAACTTTTCTCTAGAAAAACAATAACCATTTTTACCAGCAATATAATCTAACAATTGAAAACCAATATTATGTCTAGTATTAACGTATTCCCTACCAGGATTACCCAAACCCACTATCAATTTCACTTTTCTACCTCCTGATGATACAAAGCGTATACATCATTTTTCTTCATTTCTCTTTCTCTTGCTACAATTTTAATTGCTTCCATCTTTTTCATGCCATTATCTATATAAAATTGTACCTGCTCAACTATTCCACACTCCATATCAGCAAGATTCTTTTCAAAACCAGATACAACAATAACAAATTCTCCTTTAATACTTTCCAATGTCGGCAATAAATTAGAAATTTTTCCCCGATAAACACTCTCAAATTTCTTAGTAATCTCTCTAGATAAACTAACTTCTCTATCCCCAAAAATTTCTAACATTAATTTCATTGTTTGTAAAATTCGATGAGGAGCCTCATAAAAAATAAGCGTATTTGTTACAAATTTCAACTGCATTAATTCTTTTTTTCTTTTTTCAATTTTACTATCCAAAAATCCATAAAAGGTAAAAGGCTGTGGATTGATTCCAGACACAATTAACGCTGGAACAAAAGCACAAGCACCAGGCAAAGCAACGACTGAATATCCTTTTTTGCTAACATAAGACACCGTTTTATAACCAGGATCACTAACAATTGGTGTTCCTCTATCTGTAACAATAGCAACATTACAACCTTGTTCCAAATAAGCAAGAACCTCATCCTTAACAATATTTTCATTATGATCATGAAGAGCAACTAATTTCTTCTTAATTTCAAAATAATTAAATAAATTTTGTGTCACTCTTGTATCCTCAGAAAAAACAACATCTACTTCCTTTAATATTCTTAAGCTTCTAAAAGTAATATCTTCCATGTTACCAATAGGCGTAGGAATTAGGTATAAAATAGCACCATTATCATAACTTCTTTTCCACATAAAAAACCTCCTAATATTTAAATTCTAATATTCTAGAAACTTCTTCTGTATAAGTATTATCATTTTCATGAATAATTAATGGAAATAACATTTTCAAACCAACATTCCCATTTTTTACAGCCTCTATCAAAAATAAATCACTATTCTTTCCTTCTTTAGGATAAATAAATTGAATTCTCTTTGGTTCCAAATGATATTTTTTCATTTTTTCTAAAATTTCACTAAATCTTTCAGTACGATGAACCATAGCAAAAATTCCACCAGTTTTCAACAAATAAAAAGCTTGCTTCAAAACTGTATCTAAATCCAGAAACATTTCATGTCTAGCTATCGATTTTACAAAATTTTGATTAAGATAACTAGAATTTAAAGATTTAAAATATGGAGGGTTACATGTCACAACATCAAAAGAATCACTACTAAAATTATTTTGAACATTAGAAACATCATCGCAAATTAAATGAACTTGATTATCTAAACAATTTTCTCTTACTGACTGAATTGCTAACTCATAAACACATTTTTGATACTCAATACCATAAATTTGAGCTTTAGTACGATAAGAAAGCAACATTGGCACCGGTGCATTTCCAGTTGCAAAATCCATAATTTTTTTAACCCTACAATTAATTGTAACAAAATTTGCCAGTAATACAGAATCTAGAGAAAACTTAAACCAATCACTATCTTGATAAATAACCGTATCTAAATTTAATAATTTATTCTTTACTTTCAAAATAATTCACTTCAATCCTCTCTTTATTTTCTAACTCAACAGTATAAACATTTCTAACTATATTTACAGAAATAACTTTCCCCTTCCCCTTTGAACTTTCAGCAATAGACCCGATTTTTGGGTATTTCTTCTTTTCCTGCACATAATTATCATTTTCATACCTCAGACAACATAATAATCTTCCACAAACTCCATTTATCTTAGTAGGATTTAAAGAAACATTTTGATTTTTAGCCATATTAATAGTAACACTATCAAAACTCTTTAGAAAACTACTACAGCATAACAAACGACCACATGGACCAATTCCACCTACTTCTTTTGCCTTATCCCGAATACCAATTTGACGAAGTTCTATTCGTGTATGAAAAATCGCACCTAACTCACGAGCAAGTTGACGAAAATCTATTCTAGAATCAGCAATAAAACGAAAAATTAATTGCGTACGATCAAGGTTATAATGAGCATCCAAAATAGTCATATCTAATGCTAAACGATTAACAATATCCTTACATACAGCAAAACACTTTTCTTCTAATTTCAAATTTTCCAAATAACGATAATAATCTTTCTTACTAGCTACTCTAATCACAGAAAAAAGCTCAACATTATCAAATTTTGAACTATCATCCACAAATCCAATAATTTTTCCAAATTCCAATCCTTTATCTGTCTCAATAATTACAGATAAATTCTTTTTTAATTTCAAATTTTTATTTTTCAAAAATAATACTGAATGATTTTTTTCACATTTAACTTCAACTATACTCATTTTTATCACCCATCTTAATAACAATATCATCCATCAAAAGATTAATATTCAAATTACATTTTAACATATCATAACCATATTGCAATATCTCTAATTTATCAATCAATTGTTTAGTATTATTTTTAGAAGCCAAAGATGAAATAGAATCAATATATTCAGTAAAAAAATAATTTTTAATTGAATTTTTATATTTCAAAGCATCATAATACAATTGAATAAGTAAGAAAAAAGCAAAAATACAATTATCTCTAGAAGAAATAACGAACTCCCATTTTTTTCTAAGATAAATCAAAAAATCCAAACCATTTTCTTCAAAATATGATACAAACTCTAAAACATTATCAAGAACCTTTTCTTTTTCTTCACTACTATAATCATTTTCTAAAGTACCATTATTATCACTAGAAACTAAAAAATTTTCTAAAGTATTTCTTTCATCACAAGAAGATAGGTTATTTAATCTTAAAATTTGACACCTAGACACAATAGTAGGCAATATATTAGAAAAATGATTAGTTAAAAGAATTGCTATTACCCCTGGAGCAGGTTCTTCTAAGAATTTTAATAAACAATTAGAAGCTTGCTTATTCATTTTATCGCAATCTTTTATAATATAAATACGATACTTATTTTCAACTCCTGAAAGATTAAACTCATTTTGCAATTCTAACAATTGTTCTTTTTTTATTACTACGGAGTCAGAAGAAATAATTTTTAATTCAGAATAATTAAAATTATCAACTCTAGAACAAATATTGCAACCAGAGCAATTTTTATCCAAAGAACATTCATAATGGTTATTACAAAAAATATACTTAGCAATGGACAAAGCAAAATCAAATGCCTTTTCATAATTATTAGCATTAATTAAATAAGCGTGTGATAATTTATTGTTAATTACAGATTGTTTTATAATAGTATAAGGAATAAATTGATCTTTTTCATAATCTTTTAACATTACCACACCACCTTCAAATTTTTAATATAAAAATAAAGAAAACAAAAACATACAAAATATTGCTGGAACATCAAAAAAACTTACTAAAAGCACAGTAAAAATATTAATTGGAATAACAAAATTTAAAGATACCAAAAAAACATCAAAAGAATAAATAAGTAATGTAGCAACAATTAAACGTTTTATAAAAAACAAAAATTTCAATATTATCACCTATTAAATATTATGTTCTTTTAGTTAATTTAAACTTTTTCTCTCATCAATAGCCAACTCCAGAGTCAAAGAATCAATATATTCCATATCAGCTCCTATAGGAACACCAGTAGCCAACTTAGAAACTTTAATATCACCTGATACACTATGTAATAACTTTTTTATATATTGTAATGTTGTTTCCCCTTCTATACTAGGCTTCAATGCAAAAATAACTTCTTTTATATTATTTTCTTTCACCCGTTGAATTAAAGAATTAAGATTAATATCATTTGGACCAATATTATCAATAGGAGAAATTAATCCATTCAAAACATGGTACTTTCCTTTAAAAACTCCTATTTTTTCAAATAATAAAATATCTTTTGCTTTTTCTACTACTAAAACAACAGAATCATCTCTAGTTGAATTAGAACATATAGTACAAACTTCACTATCAGAAATATTACCACAAACATTGCAGTAACAAATGTTATCCCTAATATCAGCAATTGACTCTGAAAAAATAGTCAATTGTTCTTTATTAAAATCCAATAAAGAAAAAGCAAGACGCTCTGCAGTTTTTTCACCTATACCAGGAAGTTTTTTAAAACAATCAATCATTTTTTTCAAATTATTTGGAAACATTTTACATCAAACCTGCAAAACCAGCACCATATTTGCCCAATTTTTTTTCTTTATCTAAATCTACCTTTTTAGCTGCATCTTTAAATGCAAGCAAAACCATATCTTCCAACATAGAAAGATCATCCTTATCAAAATCACCATCATTAGTAATTTTAACAGAAACAACATTTTTATTTCCATCCAAAACAACACTTACAAGAGAAGAAATTCCCTCATAACGTGTATTTTCTAATTCAGTCTGTGTTTTTTGTAACTCCTTTTGCATTTTTTGAGCCTGTTTCATTATTTGTTGCATATTCATTTCTATCATCCTCTCCTTTATTCAAATGAAATAACACTTTCCCCCAAAATAGAAGTAATTTTATCTACATCATCATCTATTTCACTATTATTTAATTTTTTATAAACACATTTACTTTCTAAAGTATCACTCTCACCAGAAACATAATTATATTTTATTCCTTTTTTGATATTAGATATATATTTTTTTTTCTCATTATTCCACTGTTCAACAGATAAGAAAATAATTTTATATTCATTATTATAAAAATCATTTAGTGCCTGTTCTATAATAGAAATATTTTCAAAAAGTCTTAATAATATAGAATCATAACTAGCTAAAAATATTATATTTTTATCTCCTACTACCAAAACCTCAATATCATTTAATAAACTATAAATATTTAAAAATTTTTGATTATTTACTACATAATTTTTAAAATCATTCCATTCTTCTAAAAATTTTTCCTTATTATTCTTAGAAGCCGATGAAAAAGCATTATTAATTCTAATAATTCTTTCTTCATTTGATATTGAATCATTTTGTTTTCTTTCAGCTAACTTTTTCACTTCTAACGCAATTATATTAGAACTTTCTGCGTTATCTTGAAGATTATTTTTAAATGATTTATTACTATCACATAATGTTAATCGTGAAAATTTAATAAATTCTGTACTCACTAAAATTTTTATAAAAGACGAAGATTTCATTTTAAAAAACAAATCATTTAAAAACAAAATAAAATTATATAAATTTTTTTCTGAAAAAAAATCAGATATTTTCTTTATTAATTCATTCTTTTCTGGAACATTAGACCTAAAACTACCCACAACAGAATAAACTAAAATCTCACTGATAAAAGATATAAAATCTTCTATAAACCTCCCAAAATCTTTACCATTTCTATCAATTTCTTCAAAAAAATCAATTATTTCCTTACAATCACAATCATTCATATAAGATAACAAATGATAAAAATCAATATAAGAAACAACACCATTTAATCGATAAACATCTTCTAAATCCACTCCACTATCACTAAATGATGACAATTGATCTAACATATTAATTGCATCTCTAAGTCCTCCATCAGATAAACGAGCAATTTCAGATAAAACTTCATTAGAAACATTTATATTTTCCTGTTGAGAAATATATTGTAATCTATTCACTATATCATCTAAAGAAAATTTAGAAAATTGAAACTTTTGACAACGAGAAACAATCGTTTCTGGTATCTTAAAAAACTCTGTAGTAGCTAAAATAAATATCACATGAGATGGTGGTTCTTCCAAAGTTTTTAATAAAGCATTAAAAGCTTGAGTAGTTAACATGTGAACTTCATCAATGATATACACCTTATATTTTCCATAAGTAGGGACTAAATTAACTTTATCTCTTAATTCACGAATTTCATCAACCCCATTATTAGAAGCTGCATCAATTTCAATAATATCACTATTTTCCGAAAAATGTAAACAACTTTCACATTTGCCACACGGAATACCATCATCTCCTAATTTATCACAATTAATCATCCTTGCAATAATTTTAGCAGTCGATGTTTTACCTGTACCACGAGGACCTGAAAATAAATAAGCATGAGATAATTTATTGTTTAAAATTTCATTTTTAATAATGTTAACAATTTCATTTTGACCAACTAAATCACTAAAATTTTTAGGTCTATATTTTCTATATAATGCTAAATATGCCAACTACTAATCACCACCTTTATACAAATAATATTATAACATATCTAACTCAAAAATTCCATCTAAAAATAAAAAAGGATGTAGTAAACTAGATGTGGGAATAATTATTAAAACATAAAAAAAGAGAAAACA
>ENA-OPWR01000665-OPWR01000665.1-human-gut-metagenome-genome-assembly--contig:-NODE-665-length-30181-cov-5.360021_pt1 | contig 30181 bp, 20 predicted proteins | sample MGYA00241507_ERZ502006 | MGnify/ENA primary metagenome ERZ502006 (study PRJEB25962, sample SAMEA2043041) | human gut metagenome | biome: human gut; feature: human-associated habitat; material: faeces...
ATCGAGCAGAGTTTTACACCTAATTGGGGATAAAACAGTTGATGGCGGGCGGTGGCATCGTACTGATTGGAATAAACCTGATTCCACAGCTTGCAACTTTGTTTGGATAAATAAATGGGTGGAATAACCGAAAAAATAACAGAGTTCATAAAGGATCTGCTAACAGGCTGGATCACATCAAACCTGGATACCATGTTCACCGATGTAAATACCAAAGTAGAAACGATTGCTACAGAGGTTGGGAAAACACCCCAAAATTGGAACAGTGGCATTTTTTCCATGATAAAAAATCTGTCGGATAATGTCATTGTCCCCATTGCGGGGATGATTATTACATTTGTACTGTGTTATGAGCTGATTTCCATGATTATGGAAAAAAACAATATGCACGATACGGATACGTTTATGTTTTTCAAATACATTTTCAAGATGTGGGTAGCGGTATATCTGGTTACTCATACTTTTGATATTGCGATGGCAATTTTTGATGTAGCGAATCATGTGGTATCCAATGCTGGCGGTATGATAACCGGTTCCGCATCTATTGATGTTACAGAAGCATTGAAAACGCTTCTTGAAACGCAGATTGAAGATATGGGAATCGGAGAATTACTGGGGCTTGGTCTGGAAACGATGCTGGTCAGTTTATGTCTAAAAATCATATCAGTCCTGATTACCGTCATTTTATATGGACGAATGATAGAAATATATCTTTATGTCTCTGTGGCACCTATTCCGTTTTCAACATTTACGAACAGGGAATGGGGAAGTATTGGAAATAATTACGTGAAGGCATTATTAGCGTTGGGATTCCAGGGATTTTTTATGATGGTATGTGTTGCGATTTATGCAGTTCTGGTAAATGCTATTACAGTTGCGGATAATCTTCATACAGCTATCTGGTCAGTTGCAGCATATACAGTTATTTTATGTTTCAGCCTGTTTAAGACCAGTTCCCTGGCAAAATCAATCTTCAATGCACATTAGGAGGAAACAAGAATATGGCATATGTTCCAGTGCCGAAAGATTTTTCAAAAATAAAGACAAAATTAGCACTGAATTTAACTAAAAGACAAATTATATGTTTTTCTCTGGCAGGAATTTGTGGTGTTCCGGTCTATTTGCTGACAAAAGCAGGACTGGGAACAGATGTGGCAGCAACGCTTATGATCATAGTGATGCTGCCATTTTTCTTTTTTGCAATGTATGAAAAGGATGGATTTCCAGCAGAGAAAATATTGCTTCACATTATCCGGCAGAAATTTTTAAGACCTGGAATCAGGGTCTATCGTTCCCAAAACTTATATGACCGGATTATAGAGTACGATAAATTAGAGAAAGAGGGTGCATGGCTTGAGAAAAAGGCAAAAGAAGCCAGGGAAGCGAGAAATCCGTTCCATTTCCTTAAAAAAGCAGACCGAAAAAAATAAGAAACAGAAAACCGGACTTACGAAAGAAGAAAAAAAGCGTCTGAAAGAACTTCGGATGATAAAAGCGGAGAATCAGAAGAAGAGGAAGCCTTTTACAGCGCAGGATACGATTCCATATAAGGAAATATATAAGGATGGTATCTGCAGGACAGATGATAACTATTATTCAAAGATGGTGCAGTTCTACGATATAAATTACCAGTTAGCGCAGAATGATGATAAAGCGGCTATTTTTGAGAACTATTGTGAGTTCCTGAATTCATTTGACAGCTCTGTTGAGGTACAAATTACATTTCTTAATCAACAGGTGAATTTTGATGAGTATGCAAAAAATATTGATATTCCAGAGCAGGATGACTGTTTCAATGATATTCGGAAAGAATATTCGGATATGTTGAAAATGCAGCTTTCCAAAGGAAATAATGGGCTTGTAAAAACAAAATATATTACATTTTCCATTAAGGCGGATAATCTGCGAAATGCAAAATCCAGGCTGGAGAGAATTGAAGCCAGTGTATTGAATAATTTTAAGGTGATGGGAGCCATGGCAGAGCCTTTAAATGGGGTAGAACGTCTGAAAATTCTGCATGATGTGATGAATATGGACACAAAAGAATCTTTCCATTTCCATTATGGGATGGTTGCAAAAACAGGTCTGCAGACAAAAGACTTTATTGCACCTACCGGATTTGATTTTCGCAATGACAGCTATTTTCGGATGGGACAGACTTTTGGATGCGTGTCATATTTACAGATTACATCACCAGAACTTACGGATAAACTGCTGGCAGATCTGCTGGATCTGGAAGAGAATCTTATCATCAATATGCACCTGCGTCCAATTGATCCCAAGGCAGCTATTAAAAGCCTGAAAAGTACGCTGTCAAATATTCAGAAAATGAAAATTGAAGAACAGAAGAAAGCGGTCAGAAGCGGATATGATATGGATATTATTCCAACGGACATTTCTACATACGGAGAGGATGTGGAGGGATTGCTCAATGAAATCCAGTCCAGGAATGAGAAACTTTTTGAACTTACTTTTTTGCTGATGAATACAGCGGACAATAAGAGAAAACTGGACAATATTGTGTATCAGACTGCAGGAATCGCCCAGAAATATAATTGCAATATACGGAGACTTCAATATCAGCAGGAACAGGGACTTGTGGCATCACTACCACTGGGAATGAACCAGACTGGAATACAGAGAATTATGACTACGACTTCTACAGCAATCTTTGTTCCGTTTACCACACAGGAACTTTTCCAAGGCGGTGAAGCTCTTTACTATGGCTTAAATGCACTGTCAAACAATCTCATTATGGTGGATCGGAAACGATTGAAAACACCTAACGGCCTGATTTTGGGTACTCCTGGTTCCGGTAAGAGTTTTGCAACGAAAAGAGAAATTCTCAATGTTTTCCTGATTACAGACGATGACATTATTATCTGTGACCCGGAGGGAGAATATTTTCCGCTGGTAAATGCCTTAAATGGTGAAGTTATTAAAATCAGTGCAAAAAGTAATGATTACATCAATCCTATGGAAGTGAACCTGGATGTTATTTATCATCCGGAGAAATACAGGATTAATGGCGATGTGGAGGATATTGATACCATTATTGCTGATAAAGCAGAGTTTATCACATCTTTCTGCGAGGTCATTATGAAGAAACCTCAAAATGCAGAATTAAATGGTGATGAGGTTTCCATGATTGACCTGTGTGTAAAAGACATTTATAAAAAATATCTTTACAATGATCCAAAACCGGAAAATATGCCGACTTTGCAGGATTTCTATGAACGTCTGAACTTTTATGCACCAGATAAACCAGCAGCACAGAACATTGCCAACAGTCTGCAGTTGTATGTAACAGGATCGCAGAATGTATTTAACCATCGAAGTAATGTCGATACGCAGAACAGAGTGGTATGCTTTGATATCCGGGAACTTGGAACCACACTACGAAAAGCAGGGATGTTGATTGTCCAGCATATGGTTTGGACAAGAGTATCACAGAACCGCAGTCGCAGGAAATCAACCCGTTATTATGTGGATGAATTTCACCTTTTGCTGAACCAGCCACAGACTGCTAATTATTCTATTGAAATGTGGAAGAGATTTCGTAAGTGGGGTGGAATCATTACAGGAATCAGTCAGAATGTAACAGATTTTCTTGGCTCTCTGGCAGTAGAAAGTATTGTGGGAAACAGTGATTTTATCCTGATGTTAAATCAGCACAGCGGGGATCAGAAGATCCTTGCGGAGAAATTGAATATTTCCAAGCATCAGATTTCTTTTGTAAATAACAGTAATGCAGGAGAAGGGCTGCTTTTTTACGGAAATGTAATCATACCTTTTGCAGACAGATATCCGCAGGATACCAGAACCTATGCTTTGATGAGTACTAAACCGGATGAGATTCAGACTTAACGGACAAAAAAGCAGAGGTGAGGTACATTGGGAAAACAAAAATATACGGCGAAAGAGAAGAAAGTCAGCCGTATGACCAGAAATGGTCTGGTTGAGGAAAATCTTGCAACAAAGGAGACCAGAAAAGTTACAAACAGCGATCAGGAGTTGCCTTATAAACAGAAGGATGTAGAACAGGCATTTATTACTTCTGAAAAGAAGAAAAACTCTCATAAAAAAGCTGAAAAGAAACAATTTTCCGAAAAAGTTCAGGAGGGAAATCCTGCCAAAAAAGAAGAGGCTGCAAACAGTCCTCCGGGAAAACGAAAAACACAGGGACGGTACAGATACCGGGACAAGCCTGCAGGTGTATCTGTGGATTCAGCGGTAGAAATACGTGAGCGCAAAGAAAAACACAGGAGCCAGTATCAGCGACAGAAAAAGAAACAGCAGAGACTGCAGTTTGGAAAACTGGAGACAGATGGAAGTCTGAAGAAAGAAAAGAAAACTTCGGCTGAAACAGATGGAGGACATTTTCAGGCAGAGAAGAATGATGTTTCTACAAACCGAAAAAAAGGAAAGCAGAAATATAGCCGAAAAACAATAAAAACTTATCAGGAAGTGGATAAGGCTGCAAGAAAACAGGAAGCTGAGAGGCAGAACAAAATTCCGAAAGATTCTGTTTATACCAAGAAAACAAATGAGGAACAGAAAGCAAAGGTAAAGTACCATTTATATTTCGACAAAAAAACAGGGAAAACGGATGGTAAAAAGAAAACCTTGTCTTCTGTTCCAAAGAAAGCATTAAAAAATGCAGTATATCAGAAAGCAGGCGAAGACGAAGAGGAAAACAGTGCTGTAGATGCAGCACATAAGCTGGTGCGTTCAGGTGAGTGGATATTACAGGAACATAGCAGTAGAAATATCCGGAAGAACCGCAGTCAGATACATAAAGAAAACCGTTTAGAGAAAAGAGCCTGGAAGAGTGCATCCAGGTATCAATATCAGAAATATCTGGAAGAACATCCAGAGATGCAGAAAAAGCTGATCAGAAAATTAATACAGAAGCAGAGGATTAAGCGAGAGTATCAGATGGCATACCGGGCTGGGAAGATTGCAAAAGAAACAAAAGACACCTCAATCCGGTCAGTAAATCTTGCTACTAAAATTGCAAGAAAGGCACAGGAAGTATTTGTAAGAAATGTAACTACTCTGATCTCAATGGGGTTGTTATTGATTTTGCTTCTTTCCGTAATGACAGGATTTGCTTCCTGTTCGGCTATGTTTTCTAATGGAATTTCTACGGTAATCGCTTCCAGTTACATTGCGGATCCGGACGAAATTGAAAAAGCAGAGTTGTATTATACGCAGTTGGAAGCCAGTCTTCAACAGAAAATAAACCAGATGGAAGCCCGGTATCCAGGAAAAGATGAATACAGATATAACATTGGTGAAATCGGCCATGATCCCCATACATTGATCAGTTATCTGACTGCCAGGTATGGGGATTTTAAGTTTGATGAGATAAAAGGAGAACTGGAAACAATTTTTTCTTTACAGTACGGAATCACCGTAGAGGAAAAAAGTGAAACCCGGCAGGAAACATCTACAATACAGGTAGGGCAGTCATTGGGAAATGTTGTGACCAGTGGATACTGTAACTGTCCTATCTGCTGTGGCGTGTGGAGTGGAGGACCTACTGCTTCAGGGGCAATGCCACAGGCTAATCATACGCTTGCGGTTGATGCTGCAAACCCATTTCTTCCAATGGGGACGAAAGTAGTGATGAATGGGATTGAGTACACCGTAGAAGATACTGGAAACTTTGCCCAGTATGGTGTCCAGTTTGATGTTTATTATGATAATCACGCAGTAGCTGAGGCACATGGTCATCAGACCTGGGAATGTTTTCTGGCAGAGGGCAATCAGAACTCTGTGGAAGTTACCCGTACAGTAACTGCAGATGTACTGAATGTTTCTGTTCAGGCAAAACCGCTTAGAAGTGTTATTCTGTCCAGAATGGAAGAGGATGAGCAGGAAATTTATGAAGAGGTCTATTCCAACAGAGGAAATTTACAGACATATAAAACTCCGGTTGAGTTAAACTGGTATGCCTATATCAGTACCTATTATGGGTATTCTGTAAACAATGGAACCGGGCAGACACAACTTCACAGAGGTGTGACGGTTAATGTACGACAGGGAACAGAAGTGAAGTCAGCGATGAATGGTTTTGTTGTAGATGTAGGATATAGCGGAACTTTTGGAAATTATGTAGTTACGCAGGATAAAAAAGGTGTGCAGATTAAATACGCTTATCTGCAGAGCATTTCGGTAGCAAATGGTCAGGAAGTAACAACAGATACTGTAATTGGTACAACGGGAAGTACAGGAAGTGCAACCGGAAGCCAGTTATATTTGGAACTGGTCAAAGATGGGGAATATTATAATCCTGTTTTTTATATCAGTACCGGAGATAGCGGGCTGTATGGTGGAGACGGCAGTTATGATGATGAGACTGTGCGGAGATTATTTGCGGAAGCAGACAAATATCTTGGTATGCCGTATGTATGGGGCGGTTCCAGCCCGGAGACTTCTTTTGACTGTTCTGGTTTTGTAAGCTATGTGTTTACCAATTCGGGTGTCTGCAATATGGGAAGACTTACTGCACAGGGAATTTATGACATTTGTATGCCTGTATCACCAGAAGAAGCAAGGCCAGGAGATATTATCTTTTTCACTGGGACGTATGATGCGGGAGAGCCGGTTACCCACGTAGGAATTTATGCCGGAGATGGACAGATGATCCATTGTGGAAATCCAATTCAGTATACGTCCATTAATTCTGCATACTGGCAGTCTCATTTTTATGCTTTTGGCAGGCCATAAGGAGGGGCGTATTTGAACATTGAACGAATAAAAGAAGAACTTGCAAGAACCTACGTTAAGATTGAAAAGCTACAGAAAAAAGCAAGGGATCTGGAAGAACAGAAGAAACAGGCAGAGGATATGGAGTATCTGAAAATTATCCGAAGCAATGGAGTTTCCGCAGAGGAACTTCAGTTGATGATTGATATCAGTAAGGAGGAACAAAAAAAGATATTGGAAACCAGAGAAAAGGAGCAGACAGAAAATGAAGAAATTTCATAAAAGAGCAGCTGTATTTTTAACCGCAGCTACGTTAGCAGGACTTCCGGCAGGAGCTTTCTTTTATAGTTCGCCCGGAAGTCTGACTGTATGGGCAGATAATGTAGAAGTGGAATCATCAGAAGAAAGCAGCCCGGAAGATGTTGATTTTTCAGATGGATCAGAAGTTGAAATTCATGCAGATCCAGTGGAACAGGCACAGGAAGATGCAGGAAATGATGTGACGGAAACACCGGAAGTAGGGATTACCTTTACAGAACCCGAAGGCTGGCAGACAGATACGGCAACCGTAAAAATTCAAGTGGAAGATACAAAGAATACAGGTGCTTTTTCTATTGCAAAAGTAGAAGCAAGACTTTCAGAAAATGGAGGATGGTCAGACATAACCGGAAATATGGAAGTATCCATCTCTTCTAATTGTAGTGTTTATGTGAGAGTTACCGATCAGAATGGAAATACTTATGAGCAGAATCGTTACATAGAGTGTTTTGATAAAACCAAACCAACTATTATTGCGGCTGCGAAGAATGGGATACTGATCGTGCAGGGAGTTGATGCGGAATCGGGAATTGCTGCTTTGTATGTCAATGGAAATGAATTCACAGAACTGACGAATAATACGTTAAATGTCCGTTTGCAAAAAGCGGATACTTCCTATGAATACTTTACCCTGCAGGCAAAAGACAAAGCAGGAAATATGTCAGAGATCTATAAAGTAGGAAACCCTTATTATGAAAATCCAGATGCAGTAAAAGAGAATACAGAGGTTTCCGGAACGGAGCAGAATGCAGCTTCTTTGCCAGCCGATGGAACTGCAAGTAAGCCCACCAGTGCTACGGCAACCGTAACGGAACATCAGACAACGAACGAGACTGCTACTGCACCAACAGAACCAGAAAACACAGGAAATGAAACGGATACAGAAGCAGATACCGGACGGGTGCAGGGAGAAAGTTCTGCTTCCGGCATGACAACAGGAACAGTTCAGGACAAAGGGGGAAAGGAATTTTATACGATCAAGACAAAAAGTGATAAGGTTTTTTATCTGATTGTAGATAAGGATAAAACGGATGAAAATGTTTATCTTCTTACAGAGGTAGGCGAAAATGATCTTTTGAACTTTACGGATACCAACATGGTCACACTTCCACAGAACCAGGCTATTGCAGAATCCGCACTGCCACTTGAAACAGAGAAGATCACAGAGATACCGGAACCAGAAGTTACGATCATACCGGAAGAAAAGGAAGAACCTGAGAAGAAAAGCAATAATTCCGGCACGATTTTATTAATGCTGCTGGTTCTGGCAGGAGTTTGTGGTGCTTACTATTATTGGAAATTTATGAAAGGAAGAAATACTTCTTTTGATTATGAAGAGGACGAGGACGACGATGAGGAGGAAGATACAATTCGTGAGGATGATGAAGAATTAGAAGAATATGAAATGGAAGGTGAAGTAGAAGACGAAGAATCAGAGGAATAACTTTGTTTCACTTAATTACAGCGACAGGTGCAGAAAGGAGATTGAAAATTGCAGCTTGTAATTGCGGAAAAACCCAGCGTAGCCAGAAACATTGCGAAGGTGCTTCATGCCACAAACGTAAAAGATGGCTATCTGGAAGGAAAAGAGTATCTGGTTTCCTGGTGTATTGGGCATTTGATTGAACTGGCCAGTGCAGATCAGTACCGGGATGACTGGAAAGCATGGAAATATGAAACACTTCCCATGATTCCGGAGAATTGGAAATATCAGATTAAAGAAAGTACCAAAGGGCAGTTTCGGGTTTTAAAGGAACTGCTTCACAGAGCAGATATCACAGAAGTTATATGTGCAACAGATGCAGGAAGAGAAGGGGAGTTGATTTTCCGTCTGGTATATAACCAGGCAGAATGTAAACTTCCCTTTAAAAGACTGTGGATTTCTTCCATGGAGGAAAAAGCAATTCTGGAAGGATTTCAGCAGCTGAAAGATGGACATGAATATGATGATCTTTATTATTCTGCAGTGGCGCGAAGTGAAGCAGACTGGCTGGTAGGAATTAATGCCACCAGACTGTTTACGGTACTGTATCACCATCGGTTGATTGTAGGTCGGGTGCAGACACCTACACTTGCAATGCTGGTGGAACGGGAAAAGAGCATCGAGAACTTCCAGAAAGAGAAGTATTATCTGGTTCATCTTCTGATGGATGGATTGGATGCTGTAAGCAGCCGGATAAAAGAGAAAAGTGCTGCCGTTCAGATGATGGAGGATATGAAGGATGAAACTGCACAGATTCTTTCAGTAAAGAAAGAGAAGAAAAAGGTACAGCCGCCGAAATTATATGATCTGACCACATTACAGAGGGAAGCAAATCGTCTTCTTGGATTTACGGCACAGCAAACCTTGGACTATACCCAAAGCCTTTATGAGAAGAAACTGGTGACGTATCCAAGGACGGATAGCCAATATCTTACAGATGATATGGAAGAAAATGCTCTTCTAGTTGTCGGGGCAGTAAATAGTATGTTTCCTGAAATGTCAATAAAGGGTTCAGAACCAGATATAAAGAGACTTTTGAACAGTAAAAAGGTATCAGATCATCATGCAATTATACCAACGGTAGAAATTACAAACATGGATTTAAAAGCACTTCCGGGTGGAGAAAAGAAAATTCTCATGCTGATTGCATCAAAGTTATTATGTGCATCGGAACAGGAATACATATATGAGAGTATTAAGACTGAAATTTCCTGTCATGGAGAACTGTTTACTGCATCTGGAAAGAATGTTCTCCAATATGGATGGAAAGAAGTGGAAGAACGGTTCTTTAAATCATATGGGAAAAATGCAGAAAAGCCAGAAGAGGAGGAAAGTGATTTTCCAGATATAAAAATAGGGCAGGTATTTGAATGTGTTGTTGTAAAATTTAGTGAACATTTTACAGCACCGCCGAAACATTATACGGAGGATACGCTCCTTAGTGCCATGGAACACGCTGGAAGCTCGGATATGATAGAAGACGCAGAGAGAAAAGGGCTTGGAACTCCGGCTACCAGGGCAGCGATTATTGAAAAACTGATTGAGAAAGGCTTTATTGAGCGTAAAAAGAAGCAGATATTACCTACAGCAGATGGAAGAAATCTGATCAGGATTCTTCCGGAAATGATCAAATCACCAAAACTTACAGCAGAATGGGAAAATGATCTGACACTGATTTCCAGAGGCCAGAAAAATGTAGAAGAATTTCTCTTCGAAATTGAAAAAATGGTTACCAAATTGGTAAGTGATAATGGACAGCCAGTGGAAGAATACCAGAAACTATTTTCAGATGGTCGGAAAGAAATTGGAAAATGCCCAAGATGCGGCAATAAGGTTTATGTGGGAAAGAGAAATTATTATTGTTCAGGAAGTGATTGCAGTTTTACTTTATGGAAAAATAACCGATTTTTTGAGAGTCAGGGAAAAACACTTGATGAAGCAACTGTCAGGAAGCTGCTGAGTGAGAAGCAGGTGCATTTCAAAGATCTGGTATCAGAGAAAACAAAAAGGAAGTATGAAGCAACTATAAAGATGGAGGTTTCAGAAACCGGAAATCCAAAGTTTCAGTTGATTTTCCCGGAACGGAAGAAAGGAAAAAAGAATGAAGAATAAAAAAAATATGAGAAGATTTTTGTCGGGATTCTTGGCAATGCTTACAGTGTTATCTACAATTCTATCTCCAATACTGTCCTATGCGGCAGATGTAGTGCCAGTGCCAGAAGAGCCACCGTTATACGAAGAGGTAAAAAATGAACTTGATGCAGATGAGGTGGTAAAAGCAAAAGATCTGGAACTGGAAACAGGCAGTATTTTTGAAGTGGAGAAAGATTTTACCGGACTGGAAATACCAGATGAAAAAAAGGTGAAGATCACTTTCCATGAGGCAAAAAATGAGGAAAAGCAGGACTTTACAACAGATTACGAAGATACATACAAAGCTGTTTATTATGTAGAGCCAGTAAGTGGCCACCCAATTTATCAGATCAATCGTAAGCTGATTGTAAAGGAAGCGGTGGTGCAGGTTGCTGAATCTGAGAATCAGGAATCTGTAAGCAACCAGGAAGATGAGAATGAAGCAGAAGGCGAGGAACCAGCCATAGGCACTGCAGAGAGTGAAGAACCTGTGCAGGATGAGGTAAATGTAGAAATTCCGTCAGAGGATAAAATCTATGAAGAAGTAACTCCGACAGAAATTCCGGTTGAGGAAGAGCCAATAGATACACCAATCCCGGAAAACCCGTCTGAGGAAGTTTCAACAGAAGAACCTGCCATAGATGATAATCCGGATACAGACAGCACATTTGAAGAAATTACAGATACAGATCCGGAAGAAATGCCAGAGGCGACAGACGACTCTTTTACAGATGGAACAGAGAAAACAGAAGATGCAGATGGAAATTATCAGGTAAATATTGTTCGTGGAGAGGAATTTCATATTGAGCTGAACCATGAAGATGGACAGTATCAGCCAGGAGAAACCGTTGTATTTTCCGGAGATATGCCGCAAGGCAGCTTAATTGCAGTAGGAACAACAAAAGTACAGGCAAACCAGACAGAGAATACAGAAGATTTATTGTATTCAGAGGTGACTTATCACGAAGAATCGGATAAATTCAGTTTTGAAATGCCAGCAGATGACATTGATCTAAGTGTTTCCATGGATCAGGCAGAAAACGGTATCATGTTACTTGCAACCGATACTCCATGGGATGATGCAACAAATATTGAAGCAAATAAATATTACTATTATTCAGATGGCCAGCTTCATCCGTTTGATACAGTTATGGGACAGGGTGGAAATGACAGCTACAAATATGTTCGTTACAAAGCAGGCGGAAAGACTTATACAGTAAATGCGTATTGTATGCAGCACTCCATGCAGTCACCTCCAAGTGGGACAACATATAAAAATATGGTTGAACTGGATGAGGGCGGAGATGATAAGTATCTGCGGAAAGCTTTGTTCTATGGATATGGCGGTCCAGGATGGGGACATACATTCAATGGATATAATGTAAAATCCATTATGGAAAAATATGGATGCAGTTCTGAGACAAGAGCCATGCAGCATTACCTGGTTGACTATTTATATGATGGCGAATCCGGATTTGGAGGTGCGCTTTCTACAACCGCTAAAAATATGCTGAAAGAGATTAAAGCAGCTCTTGCTAAAATGCCTGATCCGACAGCAATGAAACTTCTTCCAGGACTTTCCGTTAATGCAACGGGAAAGGAAACAGAAAGTTTTACCTGGAAGGCAAATGAAGCATTTACCATTACCATTCATCTGGAGAACGGAGTAAGCCTTGTTAATGAAACCACAGGAAAAACGGCATCTGGAAATGTCACTGTAAAGGGTGGAGAGAAATTCCATCTTGTAGCTACAACAGCCAATATGGGCAGTCTGAAAGGAAAGTATGCGATTACATCTAATTTCCCTTTGGATTTCCATGCAATGCTCTTAAAATTGGAGAGTTCACAGGACATTGGTTTTGGCTACTATACAGATTCCTCTGACCTGCAGATTACAGTTGACTGGCCGGAAGAAGCAGTTATTGAAATTACAAAGAAAGATGGAGATACTGGAAAAAATCTAGCTGGAGCCGTGTATGGGGTATATAGTGATAACGCCTGCACAAAGCTGATTGCTAAAATGCCGCCAACAGACAGCAATGGTTCTTCACGTGTAACTCTTACTAAGACACAGGATACAGTTTACTTAAAGGAAATTACAGCACCAGAAGGTTATGTTGTCCAGGCTTCCTCTTATGGAGTGAAATTAGTAGTTGGCAGTACGACCAAACAGACTGTAACGGACAAAGAGCAGAAAGGAAATCTGACCGTTTATAAAGAGGGAGAAGTTTTTGTAGGAGCTGTATCTGATGAAAATGGAACTTCATTCCAGTATGAGAAACGCCGTCAGAAAGGAGCCGTTTATAACGTATATGCTGCCGAGGATATTGTAACAGCAGGTGGAAAAACAGTTTACAAAAAAGGCGCAGAAGTAGCGAAAAATCTGATCACAGATGAGAACGGTTCTGTAACGGTAAAGAATCTTCCGCTTGGAAGCTATAATGTAACAGAAGCACAGGCCCCGGAAAATTTTTATAATGCAAAAGAAACAAAAAAAGTAACCATTTCTTATGCAGGGCAGACTGCAGAAGCGGCTTTCTCAGAGACTACCTTTACAAATGACCGTCAGAAAGCAGTGGTGCAGGTGATAAAGAAAGACAAAGATACTGAAAATACACTATCCGGAGGGCATTTTGCTCTGTTTGCAGCGCAGGATATGAAAACTGTGGATGGAAAAGTAGCAGTAAAAAAAGATGCTCTGATTGAGACTGCAATTACTGGTACTGATGGAAAAGCAGCATTTAAAGCAGATCTTCCAGTGGGATTTTCTTATTATGTAAAAGAAGTCCAGGCTCCGGCTGGTTATGTCAGAAATGAGAAAGATACTTATTCTTTCCAGTTCAGTTATACCAATGATGAACAGGCAAAAATTTCTTTCAGTCATACTTTTGTGAATGACAGGGTCAGTGCTGCAATCTCTTTGAATAAAAAAGATGCCGAGACAAAAGAAAATAAGGCACAGGGAGATGCTTCCCTGGAAAATGCGGTGTATGGACTTTATGCAAGAAACGACATTACCCATCCAGATGGAAAGACAGGCGTTATTTATAAAGCCGGAAGCCAGATTGGTACGCTAACTACCGATAAAGAAGGAAAAGCAAGGATAGAGAATCTTTATCTTGGAGAGTATTACATCAAGGAAATTACCCCATCCGTAGGATATCTGGCAGACGAGCATGAATATGATCTTGTATGCAGTGATGAAGGTGATCTGACAGCGGTTGTAGAAAAAGAGTGTACCTCACTGGAAACGGTGAAGAAACAGCCGTTTGAACTTATTAAAGCTGCCAATAATGGAGACACAGATGCTGCATTACTATCCGGAGCTGGATTTAGTGCATATCTGGTATCTTCTTTGGTGGTAAAAGAGGATGGAAATTATGATTTTTCCTCTGCAGAGCCGGTTGTGATCGGTGAAAATGGAGCAACGGAAATTTTTACAAATGAGAAAGGCTATGTAAAATCCATTGCAATTCCATATGGAACATATCTGGTGAGAGAAACTACAACACCCCATAATTACAAACCTGTAGATGATTTTATTGTCCGGATTACAGAGAATAAACCAACAGAGCCGCAGACATGGAGAGTTCTTTTGGATAAAGAATTTTCTGCAAAACTGAAAATTATCAAACAGGATGATGAGACTAAAAAATCTGTTCTAATTCCGGGAACAGAGTTTAAAATTTATGATATGGATCATGAAAAATATGTAGAGCAGGTAACTACATACCCGACAACCGTTACACATATCTCTTATTTCACAGATACAGATGGATATCTGATCCTGCCGCAGAATTTAAAAATCGGTCATTATAGAATCGAAGAGGTAACAGCACCGGACGGTTATACCATTAACAAAAATTATGTCGAAATACAGGTGGACACCAATACCCTGTATCAGACTGATCCGGTATCAGGTGATGCAATCATTGAAGTTGTATATGAGAATCATCCGGTGAAAGGAAAACTCACTGTACAGAAAAAAGGAGAGGTTCTTTCGACCTATAAGAATGATTTTAAGTATGAAGTTCAGAATCTTTCCGGTGCAGTATATGAAGTGTATGCTGCAGAGGATATTTATACAGCTGATTTCCAGAAAGATGACACAGGAAAAAGAATCCTGGAATATGCAAAGGGTGCAAAAGTTGCAGAACTGACAACGGATGAATCCGGAAAAGCAGATCTTGATAATCTGCCTTTAGGAGAATACAAAGTGGTAGAAAAGACTGCACCAGAGGGATTTGTATTAAATAAAGAAGAACAGAAGATTTCTTTCGTCTATGCAGACCAGGATACACCAGTGATCTCACAGAGTGCAGAGTTTATAAATGACCGCCAGAAAGTAGAAGTGTCAGTTGTGAAAAAAGATGCTGAAAATGAGAAAGGGCTTTCTGGAGCAGAGTTTGGTCTTTACGCAAAAGAGGATATAAAAGCAGGGGATAAGGTACTGGTAAAAGCAGACGAACTGCTTACAAAAGCGGTAACAGGTGAAGATGGAAAAGCTGTTTTTGAGCAGGATCTGCCATTTGGAACTTATTATATAAAAGAACTGGCAGCACCAGATGGTTTTGTATCTTCAGATGAGCAGATTGAGGTGACTGCGAAATATCAGGGACAGGAAGTAAAAACAGTAAAACTGGAAACTGTTTTTAGGAATGCGCCGACAACAACTGAATTTACGAAATCAGATATTACAACAGGTGTGGAACTTGACGGAGCAACACTGACGGTTTTGGATTCAGACGGAAAAGAAGTAGAAAAATGGACTTCTGTAAAAGGAAAAGCTCATGTAATAAAAAGACTCCATGTGGGAAAAACCTACACACTTCGGGAAGAGTTTGCACCATATGGTTATCTGCAGGCGGAGGAAGTGAAATTTACAGTTTCTGATACTGCAGATGTTCAAAAAGTAGAAATGAAGGATGCTGTTCCGGTTGGACGAATCATCATCAATAAAAAAGGTGAATTTGTCAAGGAAGTTACCTGGAAAGATATGCTGGCAGGCGGCATGGACGCAGCATTTGGCTATGTTACAGGTTCTTTGAAAGATGTTACTTTTGAAATTTATGCAGCGGAGGATATCAAGGCTGCAGATGGGGAAAGCAGTGATTATTATAAAAAGGACGAATTGGTAGCAACAATTACGACAGATGCTCTTGGATATGCAAGATCAGAAGATCTTCCTTTAGGCAAATATTATGTAAAGGAAAAAGAGACGGCGGATGGATATGTTCTGGATGGAGAAATCAGAGAGGTTGATCTGACTTATCGTGATCAGAATACTCCGGTTGTGACTTATGATGAGGACTGGCAGAATAACCGCCAGAAAGCAAAAGTAACTGTAGTTAAGAAAGAAAAAAATACAGACCGTGTTCTGGAAGGCGGAGTATTTGCACTTTATACAAAGAATGATATTTTAAATGCAGAAGGCGAAGTAATCCTGAAAGCAGATACCATGATCGAGCAGAAAGCTACGGATCAGGATGGAAGGATTGTATTTACGGCAGATCTTCCAATCAATGGCAACTACTATGTAAAAGAAGTGCAGGCTCCTGCTGGATTTGTGACAACAGAAGAAATCAAGGAATTTGATTTTGCTTATGCGGGAGAAGAGGTTGCAGAAGTATCCTTTGAGTTCACTTATGAAGATGAGCCAACTACTTTTGAAATCACAAAATCAGATATTACAACCGGGGAAGAATTACCAGGTGCAAAACTGAAAGTATCCGATTCAGAGGGAAACGTTGTGGATGAGTGGACATCCGGAAGCACACCACACATCATTAAGGAACTGGAAGTTGGAAAGAAATATACATTAACAGAGACAATTCCTGCTGATGGCTATGCAACTGCAGAATCCATTACGTTTGTAGTAGAAAATACTGCAGATATACAGAAAGTAGAAATGCAGGACGATACAACAAAAATTCTGATCAGTAAGGTGGATATGACAGATGGAAGCAGCGAGGTCAAAGGTGCGAAGCTGTATATCCTTAATGAAAACCAGGAAGTTATGGAAAGCTGGACGTCTGGTGATCAGCACCATTATGTGGAGAAACTTCCAATCGGTACTTATACATTATTGGAGGAAACAGCACCGAAGGGTTACATTGTGGCAAATAAAGTGACATTTGAGGTTAAGGACACCGGAGATGTTCAGGGAGCCAAAATGGAAGATGAACAGGCAATGGGCAAGGTGATCTTAAATAAAACAGATAAAGATACCAAGAAGCCAATGAAAGGTGTAGAATTTGCCCTTTGTGACAGTAAAGGTAAAGTTCTGGAAACTCTGGTAACAGACAGTGCCGGCCATGCAGAATCAAAGAATTATCCGATTGCGACTTTTAAGAATGGGCAGTATAAAAAAGCAATCACATATATCCTGAAAGAAACAAAAACACTGGATGGCTATCAGCTTGATGAAACCGAGCATAAGATTCAGTTTGAATATGTCAATGACCGTACTCCTGTGATTGAATATACTCTGGATCTGACAAATAAGAAAGCTCCGGAAAAAGACACTCCGGAAACATCAGAAAACCAGGGAGTCAGCACTCCTGTTTCCCATGGTTCTGATGCGACTTCTGTATCCAATTCACCAAAAACAGGAGATAATACAAATATTGCTATTTTTGTGCTGGCGCTTGCAGTATCAGCAGGATGTCTGGGAACTGTAGTGACAGTTAAGAGAAAACGCAAATGATAATATAAATAGTGTTCTGGGGCTGTGGTTACTGCACAGCCCCATTTTGAAAAGGAGAAGAAATTGAAATTAGGAGCAAGAATAAGAAAAATCCGTATGTTTCGCAACATAACTCAAAAGGAATTGGGACGCAGATTAGGATATGGGGAAAGTAGTGCGGATGTGAGAATCGCCCAATATGAAAGTGGACAGCGTACACCGAAGCAGGAAACGCTTATCCGGATAGCAGAAATATTGGAAGTTGATGTCCGAAATTTTTTAAGTCCTGGAATTGCGACAATGGACGAATTAATGGAAACTTTATTCTGGATGGATGAAGAAAATAGAGGGCTTTTTCATCTGTTCCTGCTAAATGATTCAGAAAGTGAAACAGTTGGAATCACAATAAGGGATAAAAAAACAATGTCTTATCTGCAGGAATGGATGGGGAAAAAGCAGAAACTGGGCGATGGAAGAATCACAGAAGAGGAATATCTGGAATGGAAACTGCATTGGCCAGAGAATAAGAGAAAAACAGAATATAAAACCGTATGAAGTAAAAAGGAATTGCTTTGCGGAGAGTTACCTGTTAGAATATTACTGGAGTAACCGTGTACAGGGTTGGTAAAAACCTCCTGGATTTTCAGATTCCGTTAAGGGATACAGAAGAAGGGAGGTGGAGCGAATGGATACATACGAAGTCTTGAGCTTATTGTTCTTAGGCGGTACGTTTCTGATTGCTTTGCTTGCCTATTTGGATAATAGGGACAACAAGCGAAAAAAATAGCCTACCCTGTCTGCCAACAGGATAGGCAGCTCTCTTTGAGAGCAAAATAAATTAAAACCTAATCCAGGAGCATCCACCTTGTGGGCGGTTACTCTTTTCAATTAGAATATAGCATTTTCTCTCCGAAAAGTAAAGTACATTTTATGCAGCCAATTCTAAAAAAGAGTGGGCTGTTTTTTTATTGATAGGAGGGAAGTTTAATGTCTAAACTACAGGACATCCGAAACTTGGTGCAGGAACATGCCGTATCAGTGAGCAGTTCGCCAGGGGATTGGATGGATTATATGGACACAGCATCAAGGTTATATCGTTATTCTTTTTCAGACCAGCTTCTGATCCATGCACAGCATCCGGAAGCAACGGCCTGTGCATCACTGGAATTATGGAATGAAAAGATGTTCCGATGGGTGAACCGTGGTGCAAGGGGAATCGCCCTGCTTGATGAAACAGGGCAGCATACCAGACTCCGTTATGTGTTTGATATTTCGGATACCCACATGGTAGCCGGGGGCAGAAGCCCATATCTGTGGCAGATGCAGGAACACCAGAGAGAAGAGATCCTCACCCATCTGGCAGAGGTCTATGCTCTGGAAGAAAAAGATACAGCAACTTTGCAGGATGCATTGATGGCAGTCGCAAGGGAAATGGTCAGTGATAATCTGGAGGAATACCTGGACGGATTGGAATATGCTGTAGAAGGTACTTATCTGGAAGATCTGGATGAGGTGACGATCCGCAGTGATTTCCGTCAGCTGGCAACAGACAGTGTTTACTATCTGCTTTCCAGGCGATGCGGGCTTGACCCGATGGAACTTCTGGAAGAAGAGGACTTTATGCATATCACAGATTATAACCGTCTGTCTGTTCTTGCCTTCCTTGGAAATACGGCAAGCCAGCTCAGTGAGAGTATTCTGATTGATATTGGAAAGACCGTACATAAAATTTCTCTGGAAGAAGCGAGAAAAGAGGTTGAAAATTCAAATGAAAGGAATTATAATAACTTTACCACGTTAATGCGTGAAACTAAAAACCGGGATGCAGAAACGAAAAAAGAAGAAAATATTGAAAATGAAGGAGGAACCGATTATGGAACTGACATATCATCGCAAGGGAGATTACCTGTTTCCGAATCTGACCGTCGAAGAGGAAGAAGTGACGATCGGGAAATACGGGATGCTGCGGAGGACATTTCTGAAGGAACACAAGAACAGCCTTTATCAGAGCCTGTTCCTGACCGGGAAGCTGAACAGCCATCTGGAACAGATCGAGAAAGCAGCACAGGAGAGAATGGACAGCCAGATGGAGAAATTACTGGAGAAGAATCCGGCACCGGACAAGGAAGCAGATCCGATGGCATGGACAGCACACATGAACGCACTGATGGCAACAGCGGAAGAGAGCATCTTGACGGAATTGGTATACAGTTAGTCGAAGATACAAGAGAAGATGGATTGAGTAAAGCAGAGGAAGAGATCGCCTCTGCTTTATCTTTGCCCGAATATCCAACCGTAAATGAACAAAGACGGCAGATCGAGGAGAGGGCAGCTGCCCTTTATGCCGGAGAAATCCCGATTCCAGAGGAAGTTGTCGATGAGATCTTACGGACAGGAGGAAACCGGAAAGCCAGCCAGCTCCGGATCATCTATAATTTCATGAGTGAACAGACACCGGAGGAATATACGGAGTTTGTGAAGCGTGAATACCGTAAAGGTGGAAAAGGTTTTCAGATTGATGGAAATGAATATTCAGTCTGGTTTGATGAAACCGGGATGCAGATCGCAGTGGGGCATACGGTTACAGACCATATCTTAGATAAGGCATTTTTATCATGGGAAGATGTCAGCGGACGTATCCATCAGCTTTTAGACCAGGGTGAATATGCACCGCAGTCTGTATTGGATGCGGCAAGAAGTAATGCAGTAAAAGAACACGCCCAGGCTCTTGCCTATATGAAAGGGGATATGGCAGAAGGAGTAGCGGAGATTGTTTTTGACGAAGAGGACTTACCACATCTTCGCAGTATCTATCCGGAGATCACGGATTATCTGGAAGAAAAGCTGGAGGATCCCCAGTGGCTTTCGGAACTGAATGAAAGACTGGATGCACTGGCAGAAGCCTATGAAGAAAATCATTCTATTATGCGTTTCCATCATTATAATCCTATAAATATCTCAAAGCAGTTTCAGAAGTTTGCGGATGAGGTCATCCCTTATCAGGCTAGGGACGGCTTTGCCTGGAAAGAACATCCGATGTTCATTACACAGGATGAGATTGATGCTTATCTTGCAGGAGGTGGAGCGTATTCGCAGGGCAGGCTTAGGACGTATTCCTTTTATCTGCTGCATGAAGATGAAAGATCGAGGACAGGTTTTATCAAGGAACAGTATGGGATCGGTGGAAGCAGTCATGCACTGTCTGGTGCCGATGATTCACACGCAAACTATGATGGAAAAGGATTGTTTCTTGCAAGAGGTGCTTATGGGAATCCATATACGTCAATTTTATTATCCTGGAATAAAGTTGCAAACAGAGTAGCTTATCTGATAAAGAATGACCAGTTCCTGCAGGCAGAAGATTATGCTCGTATGCCGGAATATGAACGGGAACATATGGCAGATAAAATCCTTCGGTTTTACAACCGTCTGCCGGAAGCGGTGGACAGACCGTTTACCAATGATTTTTTCTGGGAGAAACCAAGGAAAGAAATAGCAGATGTGTTAAAAGAACCAATTGGAGCAGAAAAACTGCTGCAGAAAATGGATGCTGTACTAGCAGATCTGCCATTGGACTTTAATGCATATGGGACAAGTTATTCAGACAAAGCAGACATTCTTTCCCAGATCCATAAATATCTTAAAGGGGATTACACCATTTTCCCTATAAGAAAAGAAGAAAACAAGCTTCCAATAAAAGCAGAAAATGTCATAAAACAAAAGAAAATAAATCCTGTAGTTAACAATGAGAAAAATATTGTAAAAGAAAAAATAGGACATCAGATGACAATATTTGACTATCTTGCAATCAGTTAAAAAAAAGGCTCCCTTTGCGGAGTCTTTTTTTATAAAAAGACATATTAGAACTAGAAAATACAAAACAAAGGAGAAGTCATCTATCATGAATCCGTTAAGATATCCCGGAGCAAAATCAAAACTTTTCGAATGCATAAAAACATTAATCGCTAAAAATGAATTAAATGGCTGTACTTTTTATGAACCATTTGCTGGGAGTGCCACGCTTTCATGGCAGTTATTAGATGAGGGACTGATAAGTCAGGCAGTAATCAATGAGAAAGATCCGCTTCTTTATCATTTTTGGAAATCCGTCTTTTTTCATACGGATGAATTAGTTAATCTGATAAAGAAAACGGATATAAATATTGATACATGGAACGAATGCGCAAGATATAAAGAAGATGCATATCTGTCCGACAAAGAGACTTATCAGATCGGTTTTGCTGGATTATTTTTAAATCGAACTAATTTTTCGGGGATTTTAAAAGCCGGACCTATCGGTGGAAAAGCGCAGACATCAAAATATAAGCTAGATTGCAGATTTAATAAGGAACGAATCATTCAGTCTATTTTAGATATTGCTGCTTACAAAAACAGAGTGGGCGTTTTTAATGAGGATGCGATTGATTTTATGGAAAAAGAAGTTAAATCTGGCTCTCATAAACCAATTTTTGTTTATATCGACCCACCATATTATAAAGCAGGTCCAAGTCTGTACAGACATTTTTACACAAATGAGGATCATAGGCAACTTGCGAAGTATATCAAAGATAAAAGATTCCCATGGCTTTTAAGCTATGATGATACTCAGGAAATCAGAGATTTATATAACAAGGAACATTGCGTTAATCTGCAATTAAATTATTCTGTTAATTCCCATAGAAAGGAAAAAGAGCTTTTGATATACAATATGGGACTGCTAGTATGAAATCATAGAAATTGTAATTTTTATATTAAGAGGAGGTATCAGAAGTGGCATTGAAATATGAACTTAGGCGAGTGATTAATGAAATTGCGGAACTCGTTAGAAAAATATATACTGTGGATGGTCCGGTATCTGATATCGATAGTGTAGTGAGTCGTATGGGTGGCAGAGTTATAGAGAATCCAGATATATATGATTTTTCTGATGGTCAGATTAGAAAGATAAGCAATAGTGAATTTGAAATAATAGTTTCGCCGTTTCAGTCGTTAGAACGGAGAAATTTTGCCATAGCTCATGAGTTAGGACACTTATTTTTGCATATGGATTTTATGACAGATAGTGATAAATTGAGAAAGCAGAGTAAGGAAGTTTACTATAGAAATGGTAGTTCAGAGCTTGAATACCAAGCGAATGAGTTTGCAGCAGCTTTTTTAATGCCGAGAAAAGACTATAAAAATAAATTAGATGAGCATATAAAAGGTAATATGGTAAATACAGAAAAAATTGCAAGATATTTTTTCGTATCTATTGATGCAGCTGTAAATAGAGGAATAGAGTTAGGATATTTAGAATGATAAACGGGAATGGAGAGTGGATATATGATTTTTTTGAAACAATTTGAATCGGAAAGCTTGCAATTAAGCCTATTTGTTGTATCTTCAATATTCGTCGGCTTTTCTACGACAGTGTTGGCAATTTTTTCTGTCTTATCTTCCAATAAGATGGTAGTAAAAGTGGCACAAACCAGCGTTATGTTAGAAAAGATAAACCGTTTTGCTAAGGGTCTAAAATGTATGGCAGTATCGATGATAATATTTTTGTCATCTATTTTGGGCGTGTTCGATTTTTTAAAGATATCAAGGCTACTTTTGGTAGTAGGGTTGCTTTTGTTTTTAATAGGATTCACTCATTATTTGATGGTGTTATATGACTTAATAAAAATGTTAAAAATATTATATAGCGTTGATGAAGAACGAAAGCGACAAACGATTGCTAATTTTGAAAAAGAATTGAGAAAATAAAAAAAAGGAGAATACATTTCATGTATGAGATGTATTCTCTTTTTTATTTTCTCTAGTAAGAGAACCAAAGCTTTCATTATAGAATTCGATTCTTCTCCCTAAGAATCTAATCAATACAATACAGCCATATTAAAATCGTAATAATTTTCAAAATAAGGAGGAAAAGACAATGGCAAAGAAAGAAATCACAGATTTTGGATCAAAAATTGGTGGAGCAAGAAAAGATGTATGGATAAAAAGAGGTTTGTGTGTAGAAGATATAAAAGACATGACCGCTTCTGAAAAAGAAAAATACATAAAAAGGGATTATATCTGGCCAAAACCAGATATACAGGAAGAATTAGAGAAAGGTTTTTCTCGATTTATCGTCTACTGGCACAACGAAATGCGAAAAACAGTAACCTCAAAAAAGAATAGCTATATTTCTGCGGAAGAATATATCAATGGTGTCCGTAAAATACGTTCTATGGTTGAAGCAGTCAAAACAGAAAAAGAAATTTCTGATTTTGAACAGAGAGCGCTTGACGGAGTATTTTTACGGAAAAAATATGGACGTACTTATGAGTATATTGCTCCTTTTGGAAATATCCTTAACGGCAATAAATTTTTAAAGAACACAGGAACATATGGACACCTTAATATGAAACGTAAAATGGGAAAAGAGAATTTCGCCATGACAGAAGACGAAATCATGAAAAAGCAATTTCCAGTGATCTTTATTGACGGAGATAAATGTTCTGTTGCTGAGGATAGAGGAAGAACAATCCTTATTTATAAATCAGGATGTTCTGCCTACTATTGTTATCCTAAACCAAATGTTGTTCTTGTAGATAAAACTTATGTTTTGATCGATGAACGCCATAATATCCTTTTTTGTGGGACACAGGAAAATTGTGAAAAAAAACAAAAAGAAGCTTTTAAAGAAAAAAATGCTATGTCAAAAAGAAAAAGGAAAGAAAAATGGATACCGAAACAATTTGAAACTTTAGAGAGGTCTGGAGAAACATGGAGACCTCAAGATAAACACATCAATGGTGAAGAGTTGATCGAGCGGTATGGCATACGAGCCGGAGAATTTGGTAATTGGACAAATACTCTGGAAAGACAAGCATCTCTTGACCAGGCTTATGATGCATTTGCTGACCTGGCATTCGCTTTAGATATAGACGAAAAAAGTGTATCCCTGCCAGGACTATCTTGTGGAAGCCTCGCGATTGCTTTTGGAGCAAGAGGACGTGGAGATGCAGCAGCACATTATGAACCTTTGAGGGAAGTTATTAACCTAACCCGATTACGTGGGGCAGGGTCTCTTGGACATGAATGGGGGCATGCTCTTGATCATCTGATCGGGCAATCCTATGGTTCCACTGATCTTGCAACAAAAGGAATCCATGGGAAAGAAGTACCAGAAAGCTTAGAAAATGTCATGAACAAGATCTGCCGCAATGAAAAAGGCATTTACACAGAATTCTATACGAACTCTGTAAAATTTGACGGACAATATACGAAACACGGACAAGGATACTGGGCTTCGGATTGTGAACTTTTTGCAAGAGCTTTTGCCTGTTATCTTTCAGATAAGCTAAAGGAAAAAGGTGACCGAAATGATTATCTGAATGGTACTTGTGATACTTTTGTATCCATGGATAAAAACGGGAAATGGATCTTCGCTTATCCAAAGGGAAAGGAAAGATTACGAATCAATAAAGCATTTGATGAACTTATCAATGAACTTAAGGAGATAGGAATTTTATCTCCACGAAAAGAGAAAAAAGAAGATATTCCTGTAGCATATACTGCCGCTCCAGATGGACAGCTTTGTTTTGCGTAATAAAGAAAGAGAGATAAGATATGAATGTAAGAGAAATGTATAATTATGGATACAAATGGACTGGAATGATTCCGCTAACTGCTGAAGAAGCAAGAAATTTGTTTTTAAATGATTCTATTCAAATATATCGATTATATCAGGATAATACAGAATCCTCAGTTGAATCATTAGAAGAGATTTCTGCGCCATATTTATATGGTATCGAGAAATAGAAGCGTAAGTGCGAGAAGGTATCAACCTTGTTTTGCATAAAAGGAAAAAGCTGGAGGCGAAGCTATTTAAGGCATCGCCTCCTGTATTATTTCAGATGAACAGCTCTTAAATATCTAAAAATTAAACATTAAATACAAAAGGAAAAAGATATGAATACAAAAAATATTAAAGCAGTAAACGAAGAAATTATTGAAAAAACAGCAGGAAATGAGACGGATAACCGTTTAAAAATCCTTGAATTATTTGGTGGTATCGGTGCCCCAAGGAAAGCACTGCAAAATATTGGATACTCTATTAAATCTTTAGATTATGTAGAGATTCTTCCTTTTGCTGTATTAGCTTATAATTCTATATTTGATATCCGCTATACACCGCAGGACATTCGGCTCTGGAACATGAAATGTGATGTTTTAGTACATGGATCCCCGTGTCAAGATTGGAGTAAGAATGGATTAAATAATGTAAATACTGGAAGAAGCATCTTGTACGAAAGAACTTTACAAATACTAAATCCTAATCCAGAGAATGGATATCCTGAATTGGTTGCACCTCCTAAAATTGTAGTATGGGAAAATGTTCCAAATTTGGTTCATAGACACCGGGAACATTTTGATCATTACCTTGAAACAATGGAATCATACGGTTACAAAAACTATTGGGATATCCTCAAAGCCTCTGATTATGGCATTGCCCAGGCGAGAGACAGAGTATATGTTGTGTCTACAAAATCAGATATTCCTTTTACTTTCCCGGAAAAGAAGCCACTTAAAAAAGATATCCAGGACTATTTAGATTTTTCTGCGGATTTTGAAGAAAATACACCTAGTGAAAATGAAAAAAACATCTTTTTCCGAAAGGAAGATGGAACTTTATGTGTGCGAGAAGCTACCAAACTGGGCTATAAAGAACTGGCTGAATATGATGTTATTAATCTCGAATTTCCAAATTCTAAGACCAGACGCGGTCGTGTAGGGTATAAAATCGCAAAGACAATCACAACAAGTCCTCGACAGGCGATTTATTACAACGATAAAGTGCGAATGCTCACGGCTAAAGAACATTTACGTCTTATGGGATTTGAAGATAAGGATTATGCTCTGATGAGAAAAAATGGAATTACCGATAAACAAATTTCGTTTTTAGCTGGAAATTCTATCTGTATTCCTGTTTTGGAAGCAATTTTTAAGCAGGCACAGAAGTTACATATCATATAAGGTCCCTTGTAAGAAAAACTAATATTGTAAAAGAATTTTTTATAGAAATTAAAATTTGAAAGGATTATATGTATGAGAAAATTACCTTCGGATATGGAATTATTACAGAAAAGTTGCGGTACTCGTGTTATTTATAACGGAAAATCCTGTATTACTAACATCACTACCAAAGACATGTTTGACGAATGTCTTATTTGCAGTGAAACGAAAAATCAGAAAATCAAAGACGGCATCAAATATCGGCCAATGGATGATAACTGGAAATCAAGATGTAAAGAAGAACAATTCTGGTTCCAGGACACATTAGAAGACATGAAGAAACTGCATCCAACCATGGATGACCGTCTATTTGACCTTCGTCAAAAACTTCTTGACTTTGCTGGAGAAGCTGTCTGTTTTCCTGGTTACGAAGAAGACCTTGACAATATTCTGAATTATGGTCAATTCTGGATTGGAAACAACATAAAATTAATGCGTGGTGAACCAAGCCAATGTCATGCGAATTCATGTAATCTCTGGGAACAGAACAAAGACATCACACGTATCTGTACTGGATATGCCTTATCTGAAGATGGTATGTGGCGCCAGCACAGCTGGATTATATGGCATAAAGCACGTTCTAATCAGATTATAGAAACAACTGTACCCCGTATTTTATATTTTGGATTTGTTATGACAACAGAAATGTGCGAAGAATTTGCAGATAATAATTATTGATGGAAAACTATTATCTTACATATCATATAAGGAGAAAACGGTTATGAGAGAAATAGATATTTGGATAATCCGGCAGAAATAACTGCGCAGATGGTACTTAATGGAGACAATAGCTGTGAAGAAAAAGAATGGGAGTTGACCAAAGAGGAAAAAGAGTTTTTCTGTAAAATGATGGAAGATTATTGTGTGCAGAAAAATGGTTGTACGTTGAGAGAGTTTTTCGAGAAATATGGTCATTTCACGAGCGAAGTCTAAAGGATGGAACAGCAAAAGGAGAAAAAATGGCATATTATAGCAGCCCTAAAAAATACGAGATTGCAACAGGTAAAACTTTTACAACACATTGTCCTTGTATACATAGAACAGGAAGTGTAAAAGGTATGGTTAAACTAAAATTCTGGGATAAAGACTCAGATAAAGTACGGCATGGAGATTATATTTACAAGCAGCCTTCTTAGAAAGTTGTAGTGATAAAAGGGTATATTCTTTCGATGTCATAAAAAAAAGATCGGTTTATCCGGTCTTTTTTTTATCTAAAAGAATCCAATTCTTTTTACGAATCGTAAAAGAATTATCCAAGCATATTAGATTTGTAAAAAAATTTCAAAATAAGGAGGACAAGAAAATGAAAATAGGAGATATTGTAAAAAGTAGACATACTGGGCAGGAATATAGGGTTGTTGAAATGAATAAAAAACATAAATGCGCTTATGTTTGTGTTCCACTTAATCCAGAAAAATATACTTTTTTTGATGATGAAGTTACAGCTACAACGGATAAGTCATGGGAAGGATATGCTATTCAAAATATTAAAAAATTAGATGAAAATACACCAGAAGGTTGTATCATCGACTCAGATACTATTCTTGCGGATTTGATAGAACAATGTAACTATCAGGAAACGGGAGTTGCCCACGAAATCTTTGATATTTATAAGAGCAGCGCAGATAAAGAGGCTGTAAAAAAATTATTCTATGCTTTTACAGATATGGAGTTTGATTCATATTTAGGTACCTGCATGAAGATGATCACCAGACGCAAGAATACGCGCATTAGTTATCTCTATAGAGATGCAGCAAATTATAAGAAGCACAATGAGGTAATTGTACCAGGGATTTTTACAGAAGAACAGATACGTACAATTATTGATTGTCTGCAAGGTGGGGAGCATTTCATCCCCAGCGAAGTTAATTTGCCGGAAATCAGATTCGGTGATAGAACAGAAGCAGATCATCCATGGTTCGAACTAAATGAAGATGGATTCGAAGAAACAGAAGCGGAAGCAACCTGCTATATTTCACCAGAATACTTGGTTGAGTTATTTTTAGAGAGAAAAAAAGCATGGCAGGATGAATTTTATGTACCGGCTAATTGGCTATAAACGAAAGGATTTTAGATATGGCAGCAGATTATAATACAAAAATAAATTTTCATTATAGCAGCAGGGATATGATATATGAAAAAGATATTTATCCACCGTTATTGGAACTCATTAAAGAAAGTAATGGAGAAATGTTATTTGTTGATTCTGATGATGAACGTTTTTCAAAAAAAGAACTTGAGCGGATGATGCAAGAGATTCTTCTGATACATGATTCATTGTCTTTTGTTGTTGATATTAATTTAGATGAAAATGCAGATTATAAGGTATGTATTTATGAAGATGCATCAAAATTAATTTATAATGATGAAAGTTTGGAAAAAGCTCTTCCTAAACCATGGGAATCAGAAAAAAATATTTGGTTATTTCTACAAGATCATCAAGAGCCAAAATGGAGAAAGCTCATCCGAAAAAATCATAGAATCCAAGAAGTTTGGAATCAGCGAACTATGCTAACTGTTCCATTATAAACAGTTACTACATAAAGAAGAATTTTTTGAATACATACAAGATAATTTTTCACTGGACAGTACATCTGAAAAATTAGTAAAAATATCTTAAATTTTGTGGAAATGAATTATCCTGAAGAAGAGGAACAGTAAGAAGTTTTCTGTAAATTTATCAACTATTTTCAAAAAGGCTGCTATATAGCAGTCTTTTTTCTTATAAAAATTCTTTTTCATTTTGTTTTGGCATAATAAGAGTGTGAGCAGGAGTTTTCTTCCTTATTTTGAAAAAATTACGGTATGTGGTTCTGCCAGAACCACGGGAGTAGAAATCCTGAATCTGGCAAAATCCTGTCCACAATTTTTCTTCAAAGCTCCAATACACATTGGGGCTTTTTAATTAAAAATTGATAATGTAACAGTTTTTTCATATTGAAAATATAAATTTTCAAAATAGGAGGAGAAAAGAAATGATCAAATTAATCGTTGCAGGTCCAAGAGATTACCATGATCAAGAAAAAGTATTTCGCTATATCCATATGTTTCAAGGGAAATTTGGAATTGATGAGATTATATCCGGTGGAGCATCTGGGGTAGATGAATTAGCGGAAGAATATGCCTTTTTGCACCAGATTCCATTCAAACTTTTTCAAGCAGATTGGGAAAAATACGGAAAAGCTGCTGGACCAATGCGGAACCGGGAAATGGCAAAATACGCAAATGCCTTGTTAGCGTTCGATAAAGGAACAAAAGGAACACAAAACATGATCGACACAGCTAGAAAATATCATTTAAGAGGGTTCGTCATTCCCTTATGAGAAAACGATTTTGCATATTAAGAAGATAAATTATCGTATAAAGCAAAATTGCTAAAGAAAGGGGATAAATCATGCGATGCTTTAAAGAAGAAAAGATTCAAGAATATTTTAATGATGCTGTGATCGTAACAACAAGGAAACATTTCTATTATATGTCGGCTGAAGAAAAGAGGATGCATAAGATAAAAATGGCAAGTCAAGGGTTTGAGGATTCCGGGCAGAATGTGAAAATGATAAAAGATTCTTCTGTGGTACCTACAGGATACATGCAGGATTCTTATGTATATTATGGAGGTTATACAAAACAGGAAACAGTTAGGAAAGATAACGTATTCTGATTTTTTTCTTATAAAAATATCCTTCTTCTAAAAAATGATATATATAAAATATCTGTTTTAGGAAGGAGGATAGTTTTATAAAAAAACAAGTCCTACCCTCTAAATGAAATGTAGGTAGCGAGATGAATTGTATAGTTAACCTAGC
>ENA-OPWR01000667-OPWR01000667.1-human-gut-metagenome-genome-assembly--contig:-NODE-667-length-30120-cov-3.456078_pt1 | contig 30120 bp, 41 predicted proteins | sample MGYA00241507_ERZ502006 | MGnify/ENA primary metagenome ERZ502006 (study PRJEB25962, sample SAMEA2043041) | human gut metagenome | biome: human gut; feature: human-associated habitat; material: faeces...
CTACTACCTCGTGTCCTCCACCAAGTACAACCTTGAATTTACCACCGGGTATTAAATCTACTACCTTTCCTTGAGTTTCGATAACATCACTTTTACTCAAAATAATCATCTCCTGTTAATTAGTTATCACCTATATTTAAGTAATATTTATTTATTTTAAGTAAAGTACTGAAGAAGTATTTTACTTAAAACTTTTATCTTTGTTTAATTATTTTCTAATATCTTTTTTATTTTATTAAAAATATCTTCAGCAGAATCTGATTCTCCTACTATAATATCTTTCAAAATTCCCTTTTCGTGATAGTAATCAATAATTGGTGTTGCTTCTTTTACGTAAGTAACAAACCTTGCATTAAAAGTCTCTTCACTATCATCACTACGAGTTGCTAGAGTATGTCCACATTTATCACAAAAACCATCAATTTTTGGTGATAAAGCAGGAACACTTTTATTATAACTTGCTCCACAACTAGAACAAATTAATCGATCTAATGAACGCTTTAAGGCTAAATTTTGGTCAATATCCATATGAATAACTATCCCTTCGTCTAATCCTTGCTCTTTCATTAAATTTTCATAAACTTTTGCTTGTTCTAAAGTTCTAGGAAAGCCATCTAGGATATAACCATTATTACAATCTACTTGTTGGATACGATTTCTTAATAAGTTGACGATGACATCATCTGAAATTAATCCACCTTGATCCATAATGCTTTTTAAGTATTCTCCCATACTACTTCCACTGGAAACTTCATCACGAAGTAAATCTCCAGTTGAGATATGAGGAATATTATATAAAGCACTAATCATTTTTGATTGTGTTCCCTTCCCTGCTGCAGGAGGGGCAATTAATATAATATTCTTCATAGACTTTTCCTTCTTTTATTGTAACTTCTATTGACAAGACTACTTTCTAATTGACGCATTGTCTCTAGGGCAACACCTACAATAATTAATATACTAGTTCCACCTACACTTACACTAGTTGGTAAGTTTGTGCTCATGAAGCTTGATACAACAATAGGAAGTCCTGCAATAACGCAGATGAATATTGCTCCTATTAGTGTGATTCTACTAAGTACTGTTTTAATATAACTAATTGTTTCTTTTCCTGGACGAACACCTGGGATATATCCACCTTGTCTAGATAAATTTTTAGATAATTCTTCTGGATTAACTTGGATAAATGTATATAAGAAACTAAATGCAAAAATTAAAACTAAGTAAACAATAAAACCAGTTGGTGTTGTATAAGTTACATATTTTTTTACAAATGTTACAAATCCATTTTCATTTTTCATTAAATTAGCAATAAATGTTGGTACCGTAAAGATTACTGATGCAAAGATTACTGGCATAACATTTGCTGAATTTAATTTAAATGGAATATAGTTTTGTTTTGCTCCATAAGAGGAGTTGGTTTGATTAGAATACTGAATAGGAATTCTTCTTTCTGAATTTTCGATAAATACAACGGCTACGATTATTGCAATATAAACTGCAATAAATAAGATAAATTCTAATATTCCAAGAAATAAACTTGAATTATCTAAAATTAATGCTTTAAATGTATCGACGAAAGTTTTTGGAATGGTAGATAAAATACCTGCCATAATAAGAAGCGATATTCCGTTTCCTAATCCTTTTTGTGTGATTTGATCTCCTAACCATAATAGAAAAGCTGTACCTGCAGTTAATATTACTGTTATTCTTAAATAATCGATTGCCGTTGCATCTTTTACTAGAGCAAAAGACATGGCAAATCCTTCAATAAAAGCAATAATAATTCCAAGATAACGATTAATTTGATTAATCTTTTGACGTCCTGCTGCACCACTTTCTTTTAATTCTGTAAAATATGGTAGGATATCCATTTGTAATAAACTAGTAATAATTGTTGCTGAGATATAAGGCATAACCCCTAAAGCAAAGATAGAAAATTGCTTTAGTGAGCCTCCAGTGATTGCATTTGCTAAATCACCAAAATCTACATTCTTTAGAGAAGTTACTCCAGGAACTGGAATCGTTGTTCCAACGATAAAAATAAATAAACAAAGTAATGTAAATCCTAATCTCTTTCTAATATCTTTATTCTTAGGACTAAATATTAGCTTAAGATTTTTAAACATATTAGATCACCTCGATTGTTCCGCCAACGCTTTCAATCTTTGTTTTTGCTGTTTTTGAGAAACTTGTTGCTTTAACTGTTAATTTTTTAGTTAGTTCACCGTTTCCTAAAACTTTAACGCCATCTAATTGTTTTTTTAATAAACCAGTTTCAATTAATAATTCTGGTGTAACTACTGTACCATCTTCGAAACGATTTAAATCGCTTACATTAACTGTTGCATATACAGTAGCAAATCTAGTATTGTTGAATCCTCTTTTTCCTAATCTTCTGAATAGTGGTAATTGTCCACCTTCAAATCCTACTCTTACTCCACCACCTGATCTAGCGTTTTGTCCTTTTTCACCTTTACCAGCAGTTTTTGAATATTTTCCACCACGACCAATTCTCTTACGAGATTGTTTTGAGCCGTATGCTGGACTTAAGTTTTCTAATTTCATTATCCTCTGATCTCCTCTATTGTTTTTCCTCTTAACTCAGCAACGTGAGATGGGCTTTTTTGTTCAGCAAGTGCTCTTAGAGTTGCACGAGCCATATTAATTTTAGTACTTGATCCAAGACTTTTAGAAAGGACATCTTTAACACCAGCTAATTCTAATACATCACGAACAGGTCCGCCAGCTTTTACTCCAGTACCTTCTGTTGCAGGTTTTAACATTACACGAACTGCTCCTTCTTTAGTGATGATTTCGTGAGAAATAGTACGATTATCGATTAATTCAACATTGATTAGATTTCTTGATGCTGCTTGAGTTGCTTTTTTTACAGCATCTGGCATTTCTTTGGCTTTACCAACACCAATACCAACTTTTCCTTTTCTGTTTCCTACTACAACAGTGGCAGAGAAACGGAATTGACGACCACCTTTAACAACTTTAGTAACACGTTTAATATCGATTACTTTATCTTCTAAATCTGTTTTTGGTTTAGAAAAATTATTGTTACGACGAGGACGTCTATTATTATTGTTGTTACGTCTAAATTCTTTTTTACCAGTTTCAGATGAAGAAGTATTTTCTTCTGTTGTAACAACTTCTTTCTTAACGTTTTCTTCGTTCATTAGTTATCCTCCTTATTAGAATTCTAAGCCGTTTTCACGTGCTGCTTCTGCTAAAGCTTTTACACGTCCATGATATAAGTATCCACCTCTATCAAAAACAACTTCTTTAATATTTGCTTTATTTGCTCTTTTAGCAATTTCAGCTCCAATGATTTTAGCAGCTTCTACATTTCCACCATTTTTAAGGTTTAATTCTTTTTCAAGACTAGAAGCACTAACTAATGTTACGCCTTTTTCATCATCGATGATTTGAGCAGTAATGTTTGCGTTTGAACGAAAGACATTTAATCTTGGACGATTACTAGTACCAGCAAGATTTTCACGAATTCTTGAATGTCTTTCTTTACGTATATCATTTCTTGAAACTTTACTTATCATACGAATTAGTCTCCTTTACTTTATTTATTTAGATGCTTTCTTTCCTTCTTTACGACGGATATGTTCACCAACATAATGAATTCCTTTACCTTTATATGGTTCAGGTTTTCTTAATTCACGAATTTCTGCCGCAAATTTTCCAAGAGCGCATTTATCAATTCCGGATAATTCGATTTCAGTATTGCTAATTTGTTTTACTTCAATACCTTCTGGAATATCTACATTATCTAAATGAGATTTACCATCTTGAACAGTTAATACTTTTCCTTTTACTGTAAAACGATAACCAACACCAACAATCTCTAATCCTTTTGTATAACCTTCTGTTACACCAATTAACATATTTCTAATATTTGCATTAGTAGTACCATGCATTTCATTAGTATGTTTTAAATTATTTAATACTTCAACAGTAATTTCATTATCTTTAATGTTTACTTTAATGTTTTTATCAATTACTAAAGATAATTCTCCTTTAGGTCCTTTTACTGTTAAATTTTGTCCATTTAATTCTACATTAACTTTTTCTGGTATTGTTAAAATTCTTTTTCCAATACGACTCATAGTAACCTCCTTTGGGGCTTACCAAATGTAAGCAATTACCTCTCCACCAACATTATTTTTTCTTGCAAGCTTATCTGTCATTACACCTTTAGATGTTGAAATAATAGCTATTCCAAGTCCGTTTAATACTTTAGGAATATTATTTGCCTCAGCATATACACGAAGACCTGGTTTTGAAATTCTCTTTAAGCCAGTGATTACTCTTTCTTTATTTTTACCATATTTTAAAGTCAATGTTAAGATATTTTGAACATCATTTTTTTCAATACTAAAATCAGTAATGAAACCTTCATCTTTTAAAATAGATGCAATTGTCTCTTTCATTTTAGAAGATGGCATTGACACTTCTTTTGCATGATTTTGGTTTGCATTACGAATACGTGTTAGCATATCTGCGATTGGATCTGTCATTAAAATCCCTCCTTCTTTTATTCAAATTGGATTACCAACTAGATTTTTTTACACCTGGTATTTGTCCTTTATACGCTAATTCTCTAAAACAAATACGGCAAATACCAAACTTACTCATTACAGCGTGTGGTCTTCCACAACGAGAACAACGAGTATATTCTCTTACTTTATATTTTTGTGGTCTAGATTGTTTTACAACCATTGATTTTCTTGCCATGTTTTTCCTCCTTATTTCCTAAAAGGAACTCCAAGTTCTTTTAATAAATCATAAGCTTCTTCATTTGTTTTTGCGGTAGTAACAATAACAATATCCATACCTCTTACTTTTGTTACTTCATCAAAGTTAATTTCAGGGAAAATTAATTGTTCTTTAATTCCAATTGTATAATTTCCTCTTCCATCAAAACTTCTTGGAGATAATCCTCTGAAGTCTCTTACCATAGGTAAGCTGATTGAAATTAACTTATCAAGGAATGTATACATTTTATCTCCTCTTAAAGTAACTTTGCAGCCAATTTTGTTTCCTTCTCTTAATTTAAATGAAGAAATTGATTTTTTAGCAGTTGTTTCAATAGGTTTTTGACCAGTAATTTTCTCTAAATCTTCAAGAGCTGCTTCTAATAATTTAGAATTCGATAAAGCATCTCCTACACCCATATTTACAACGATTTTATCAATTTTAGGTACTAGCATTACTGTGCTATAACCACGCTTAGACATTAAACTTGGAACAACTTCATTTCTATATTTTTCTTCTAGGCGGTTCATTTGAAATCCACCCTCCTTCCAAAACGTTTATCGCGATTTTATTTTTCTTTTTTATTTTTTGATTTTTCTTTTACTTCTTCTAATTTTACATTTGAACGATGAATAGGAGCTTCTGTTTCTCTAATTTCTCCTGTACCGTTGTTGTATTTAGGTTTGATATGTTTTTTTACAATATTTACACCTTCAACGATTACTTTATCATCAACTACTTTTAAAACTTTACCAGTTTTTCCCTTGTTTGCACCTGCAATAACAGTAACTTTATCACCAGTTTTTAATTTCATGAATATCCCTCCTAACATTTATAAATGTATTGTTTCTTTCGTTAAAATACTTAAAAGTTTTGAATCTTTAAATTATAGTGTCAAACCCAAGAAGTATTTTATAGTACATCTTTCGCTAAACTTACGATTTTCATGAAACCTTTTTCTCTAAGTTCACGAGCTACTGGGCCTAAAACACGAGTTCCCACTGGGCTTTTGTCATCTTTAATAATTACGCAAGCATTATCATCAAATTTGATGTAACTTCCATCTTCTCTTCTTACACCAAATTTTGATCTAACAATAACTGCCTTTACAACTTTTCCTTTTCCAATATTTCCATTAGGAGTTGCTTTTTTTACAGTTCCTACAACAATATCTCCAATAGCACCAGTTTTTACTTTACTTCCTCCAAGAACTCTAATTACTAATAATTCACGAGCTCCACAGTTATCAGCCACTTTTAAACGGCTTTCTTGTTGTATCATTTAAATTCCTCCTTCCAACAAAAGAGATTATAATATAACAGCTTTTTCAATAATTTCTGCTAACTCATATCTTTTGGTTTTTGATAATGGTCTAGTCATAACAAGTCTTACCTTGTCACCAACGTGTGCTTGATTTTCCTCGTCATGAGCAGCAAACTTTTTAGAACGTTTTACTCTTTTTCCGTAGATTGGATCTTTTCTAAAGTAATCTACTCTGACTGTGATTGTCTTATCTGCCTTATCACTTACAACTGTACCAATTAATTCTTGTCTTTTGCTTTCGTTCATAAGGACTATACCTCCTCTTAATTTTCTATTTTACGACTATTTAGAATTGTTTTAAGTCTAGCAACATCTTTTCTAAGTTCAGGAATGCGTGCTGGGTTCTCCAAAGTACCTGTTGCTTGTTTCATTCTTAATTTTAACAATTCTTCTTTTGCATCTTTAATTTTCTTATTAATCTCTTCAGTGGTTAAATTTTGAAATTCTTTCATTTTGTCTTTATGCTTCATTCTTATCACCACTTTCTTCTTTCTTTACAAATTTACATTTGATTGGAAGTTTATGAGAGGCAAGTCTTAAAGCTTCTCTTGCAACATCTTCTGTAACTTCGTCAATTTCAAACATAATTTTTCCTTCTTTAACAACAGCAACCCAAACTTCTGGTTCACCTTTACCTTTACCTTGACGAGTTTCAAGAGGTTTTTTTGTTAAAGATAGATTTGGGAATATATTTACCCATACTTTTCCGCCACGTTTCATATATCTTGTCATTGCAACACGAGCTGCTTCGATTTGATTTGCTGTAATCCAAGCTCCTTCTTTGGCCATTAATCCATATCTACCAAAGTGAAGTTCTGTATTACCACGTGATTTTCCTTCGTATTTTAAACGGAAAGTTTTTCTATGTTTAGTTCTTTTTGGCATTAACATGAGAATTACCTCCCTTATTATCTTTATCTAAGATTTCACCTTTATAAATCCAAACCTTTACGCCAATCTTACCATAAGTAGTATCAGCTTCAGCAGTAGCATAATCGATATTTGCTCTTAGGGTATGCAAAGGAATTGTTCCTTCTGAATATCCTTCTCCACGAGCGATATCTGCTCCACCTAATCTTCCAGATACAAGAGTTTTAATTCCTTTTGCACCTGCTTTCATTGTATTTCTAATTGCTTTCTTTTGAGCAACTCTGAACGATACACGATTTTCAATGTTGTGAGCAATTGTTTCTGCTACTAATTTTGCAATCATATCAGGATTTTTTACTTCAACAACAGAAATTTGCATATCTTCATTTACTAACTTAGAAAGTTCTTTCTTAACTTTTTCTATTTCTGTACCATTTTGACCAATTACTAGACCAGGTTTTGATACATACATAATTACTTCTGCTCTTTTAGCATTTCTTTCGATTACGATTTGAGAAATTCCAGCAGTTTTAAATTTCTTTTCTAAATATCTTCTAATTTTTACATCATTATTTAAATATTTAGAGAAATCTTTATTGTTAGCATACCATTTTGCATCCCAGTCTTTATTAATTCCAATTCTAAGTCCAATTGGGCTAACTTTTTGTCCCATCTATGGTCCTCCTTTACTTTATTTTTCTGCTACAATCACTGTAATGTGACTTGTTTTATGATCATTTCTTCCAACGTGTCCGCGTGAATCCATTTTTGCTCTTTTTAGAACCATACCTTCATCAACGAAACAAGTTTTAACATATAAATTTTCTTCATTCATATTATAATTATTCACTGCATTTGCAACACTAGAGTTTAATACTTTTTCAATTACTCTAGCTGCGCGTTGTGGTTGATTAGCTAAAATGCTTCTAGCATCCATAACGCTTTTTCCTCTGATTAAATCAATGATTAATCTTGTTTTACGAGGGGCAATTCTTACAGTTTTTAAAACTGCTTTTGCTTCAGTATTTGCCATTCTTAGTTCCTCCTTACAACAGTTTTCTATTTCTTCTTATCTGCGCCGTGTCCACCAAATTTACGAGTCATAGAGAATTCTCCTAATTTATGTCCTACCATATCTTCAGTAACATAAACTGGAATGAATTCCTTACCATTATGTACTGCAAAAGTGTGTCCAATAAAATCAGGATAAATTGTTGAACGACGAGACCAAGTTTTAATTACTTCTTTTTTTCCAGATTCATTTAACTTTTTAACCTTATCTAATAATCTATCAAAAACATAAGGTCCTTTTTTTAAACTTCTTGCCATTTAAACTTTCAATCCTTTCTTTTTATTTCTTACGACGAGTCACGATATATTTATCTGATTCTTTTTTATTTTTTCTAGTCTTATATCCTAGTGCTGGTTTACCCCATGGAGTCATTGGTCCACTTCTACCAACTGGAGCTCTACCTTCACCACCACCATGTGGGTGATCATTAGGGTTCATAACAGATCCACGTACAGTAGGTCTTATTCCTTTATATCTTGTACGGCCTGCTTTACCAATTTTAACAAGTCCAAAATCTTCATTTCCTACAACACCGATTGTTGCACGACAAGTTCCTAAGATTTTTCTTTGTTCCCCACTAGCAAGTCTAATTAATACATACTTACCTTCACGTCCTAAAATTTGAGCACTATTTCCAGCACTTCTAGCAAGTTGTCCACCTTTTCCAGGTCTTAATTCAATGTTATGAATTACAGTACCAACTGGAATGTTCATGATTTCCATTGTATTACCAGTTTTTACATCAACTTTACTGCCTGATTCTACAACATCACCAACTTTTAGTCCTTTAGGAGCTAAAATGTATGATTTTGTACCATCTTTATAAGTAATTAATGCAATGTTAGCTGATCTATTTGGATCGTATTCAATTGCATTTACAATAGCAGTAATTCCATCTTTTGTTCTTTTAAAATCAATTAGACGATATTTTCTTTTTACACCGCCACCACGATGTCTTACTGTAATTTTTCCTTGGTTATTACGACCATTTGTTTTTTTCTTGGTTACAACTAAACTTTTTTCAGGAGTGGTCTTGGTAATTTCTTCATTTTTCAAAGTACTTTTTTGTCTTTGACCATTGGTAATTGCTTTATATACTTTTATAGCCATTATAATTTTCCTCCTTTATTAGTCGAAACTAATCGTATTTCCTTCTGCTAATTTTACAATAGCTTTCTTATAACGATTTGTTTTACCAGTATATCTTCCTACTCTTCTATCTTTTGGATGAACATTAATAGTACGAATATCAATAACACGTACATTAAAAGCATCCTCGATAGCTTGTTTAATTTGTGTTTTGTTTGCTCTAACATCTACTTTGAAAACGTATTTTCCTTCACTTTCCATAGATGCAGATTTTTCAGTGATTACAGGAGCAAATATAATATCATAATTATTCACGAGTAAGCACCTCCTCTAATTTGTTTAGAGCACTTTCTGTAATTAACATGTTGTCAGCATTTACAGTATCGAACGCATTTACTTCTTCAAATGTTACTAATTTTACATTTGGTAAATTACGACATGCTAAGCAAACATTTTCTGTTAATTCATCTACTACTACTAGTACTTTATTATTTCTAATTTTAAGATTATCTAATAGATTAATCATATTTTTTGTTTTATTATCTTCAAAACTTAAATTTTCAAGAATAATTAACTCTTTATCTAAGTTCTTATAAGATAATGCAGATAAAACAGCAAGTCTTCTTTCTTTTTTGTTTTGTTTCTTTTTATAATTTTTGTTTGGAGTTGGTCCAAATACAATTCCACCGCCACGCCATTGAGTTGCACGAATGCTTCCTTGACGAGCGTTACCTGTTCCTTTTTGTTTCCATGGTTTTCTTCCACCACCACGAACTTCACTTCTAGTTTTTGTTGATGCACTAGCTTGGCGTGCATTAGCCATATTTAAAACAATTGCATTATGTAACACTGCATCGTTTGGTTCGATTGCAAAAATGTTATCATTTAATTTAATATCCTTAACCTTTTCACCGTTAATGTTTAATAATTCTATTTTAGCCATTTTCTTCTTCCTTTCTGCCATACTAATCATTTAAGAATAACTTTTCTATATTATAGTGTGTTCTTTATGAAATAATAATACTTAAAATTATTCTTCTGTTTGTGATGGTACTTCTTCAGAAGTATTTTCTTCTACTACTTCAGGAGTTTCAACTTCATAAGTAATTAATTCTAAAGTTTCATTTACTTTTCCTTCGTGTTTAATAGAAGATTTTACAAATACTAGTGAATTTTTAGGGCCAGGAACGTTTCCTTTAATTAATAAGCAATTGTTATCTAAATCAACTGAAATGATTTCTAAGTTTTGAACAGTTACTTGTTCTCCACCCATTCTACCAGGCATTTTCTTTCCTGGTAATACTCTCATTGGTAACATTGTACCTAATGATCCTACACCACGGTGATATTGGCTACCATGTCCCATAGGTCCACGAGATTGGTTCCATCTTTTAATAACACCTTGTGTTCCTTTTCCTTTTGAAGTGCCAGTTACGTCTACAACTTCTCCTACACTAAATACATCAGCCTTTAATTCTTGGCCTAAACTGTATCCGCTAACATCAACACCTCTAAGTTCTTTTAAGAAGCGCTTAGGTGTAGTATTAGCTTTCTTTAAATGACCGATTTCTGGTTTGTTACTACGACGTTCTTTTTTCTCTACACTAGCAAGTTGAATTGCTTCATATCCATCATTTTCTTTTGTTTTGATTTGACTTACGATATTTGGTTCAACTTCTACTACTGTAACAGGAACTAATTTACCGTTTGTAGCAAAAACTTGAGTCATTCCTCTTTTGATACCTAAGATTCCTTTCATCATTAGTCTTTCCTTTCTTAATATTTAATTTGTATATCAACACCACTAGGTAAATCTAAGTGACTTAATGCACTTATTGTTTCTTTACTTGGGTTATTGATGTCAATTAATCTTTTGTGCGTACGAATCTCAAATTGTTCTCTTGAGTCTTTGTACTTATGAACTGCTCTTAAGATTGTATACTTTTGTACCTTAGTTGGTAATGGTACTGGTCCTGATACTTCTCCACCAGTTCTTTTTACTGTTGCAACAATTTTAGCTGCTGCCTCATCAATGATTTGGTGTTCGTATGCCTTTAGCGTAATTCTAACCTTTGTACTTGACATATCTAAACTCCTCCTTTCGCCTATATCTGGTATAGACATAGCTCCGAACAAATTACCTGATACCCTTATAAATATTTAACAACTTAACCGGGTGTATCAGCAACTTTGCACATCTCTGCCATCTACACGATTGATATTGTACTATAAAAAATCAGTAATTGCAAGCGTTTTTTACCTTTTTTTCAACTTTTTTTGTATTAAAGTACTGATTAGAATATTAGCTAATATATTTAACTAAAATACATAAATACTTTTTTATTTATATCTATTTAATAATTACCTATTATCTTTCATAAAGACGAATCATTTATAAAACTAAAATCTCTCTTTCGCTATATCTAACTAATCTTATCAATCTTAAAAATTTAGATTTTAATAATCAAAAAAATCACACATAAAATAAAATGTGCAATTTAATTTAAAATTCAAAGATTATTACTTTTTTGCTTTGGTTCTTGCTTTTATAGGTGATTATTTCTTTAATATAACTATAGAATAGTTTTTTAAAGACAAATTACTGATTACCTTGTTCATTTCTTGAATGTTTAAGGATTTTAATAATCCAATCATATCTTTTTCTATTTTACCATCAAATATAATATTATCTACTATCATATCATTAATAACTTCTATATTTTCAAAGCTAAATAACTCATTGCTAATTAATACTTTCTTTTTTCTATTTAAATCATCTTCAGTAATTTTAATGTTTTTTAGTGTATTTTCTATTTTTGTGATTACAGATTCATAAGATGGTGTTTCATTGATTAATGAAATTAAGGCATGGCTATCACAATTTAGTAGATTTAAATATAATGAATTTGTAATTATGTTCTCATCTTTAGCTTCACGATCGAAATCAGATGTATCATCAAATAAAGAAGAAAATAAAATAAATAAATATAAATTATACTTTCGAATATCTATTTCAATATCTTTTAAAGAAATTTTTATATTGTATGCTAATTTTGGAACTGGTGTATCCATTTTAATTATTTCTTTTTGTTTAACTACTTTATTTGGCTCTTGATATTCTTTTATCTTTATTTTTTGTGGAGCATGAAAATTTTTTTCTGATTGATTTTTTTTAATTGCTTCTAATAAATCTTCTTCATCAAAATTTCCTGTTATTACTAAAAACATGTTTCCTGGATGATAAAATGTGTTATAACATTCATACAAAATATCTTTAGTAATTTTATTGATATCATTTGTTGTACCTATAATACTATCTTTAAATGGATTATTGTAAAAACTATTTTTTCTAATATACTCATATAAAACATCTGTTGGATTGTCATCACACATATGAATTTCTTGAGTAATAATTCCTTTTTCACTTTCAACATTTTCTTCCGTGAAATATGGTTCTTGAACATAATCTAATAGATATAATATATTTTCTTTTAAGTTATTTGGTCCAGAAAATAAATAAGTAGTATTTTTAAATGTAGTATAAGCATTACATAAAGCTCCACTTTTTGAAAAGAACTCTTCTGGTTGTAATCCTTCTTTTTGTACAAAAACTTTATGTTCTAAAAAATGTGCTACTCCGTGAGGAACCTTTTTCATTTTAAATTCTTCTAGTGGTACAAATTCATTATAGATTGATCCAAATTTTGTTGTAAATGTTACATAATTATTAGTTGAATCACTCTTATTGTATAAAAAGACTTCTAAACCATTTTCTAGCTTTTCATAAGTAATTTCTTCTCCTATAGTATTTAACTTAATTTTTTTCATCAGTTTCCCCCTCTTTTTTCCCTTCTAAAAGATATAGTGTATGCATAGATATTTTTTTGGAAACTGCCATAATATCTTCTTTTGTGACTTTTTTTATGTTTTCAATCCTTTTTTCAAAATCATCTGAATTTACTAGCATTCTCGCATAATAAGTATTAATAATACCACTGGGACTATCTGTACTTGCTTTTATGGAGGCAATTATTGTTTCTTTGGAATTATTAAAAACCTCGTCGCTAAATTTTCCTTTTGATACATCTTGCAAAGTTTTTTTGATTAACTTTAATACATTCTCTGAATTTCCATTTTCTATTCCAGAATATATCATCAAAATATTATCATAGGTTTTTTGATTAGAATTAATATAATAGGCATAAGAGTTTTTTTCACGTACTGTATCAAATAATAATGAATTAGAACTACCACCTAGCATTTCGTTATAAACTAGTAATACATATTTCCTTTCAAAATCAGTTAAATGATTCATTGTACATAGTATCGTTAATTGAGATTGATTTGCTTCATATTCTTCAGTTATTTTTTTTATTCTTTTTCTAGGGGTTAGTTCGTCTATTAGAATGTCTTTTTTATATTTTTTAAATGTGTTAATTTTGAAATACTTTTTAAAAAGTTCCTTTATTTCATTTGTCTCTATATCTCCTACTACAAAGACATCTACAAAATCATTGGCTAAAACTGATTGATAGTATTGATACAAACTTTCAGATGTTATTGATTCTAAATCTTCTAAATATCCAAATGAATTATAAGAATATGGCATATCTTTTGTTGTTTCTAGTAATTTGATTAATGTATATTTTAATTTATTATCTGATAATTTTTGAATACTTTTTTCTAACTTGCTTTTACATTTTTTTAGCCCATCATCGAGAAATTTTTCATTCTCTATATTTGGATTAAATAATACATTCATAAGAAAAGATATTGAATATTCATTCATTGATTTTTCTGTGTATTTTTCATTTAAAAATCTGACTTTAAAAGATAAATTAGAGTCATTTCCTATTCTCATATTAGAACTAACTAATTTTAAGTCATACAAATTTTCTGTTTCACGAATAAGTTCTTGCTCGGTTTTAAAATCTTTTGTTGTATATAATAAAATTGATTTTAGTAAATTTCTAATAGTAATTTCTTCTTTTTTTAATTTTCTTCTAAAATTTACTTCTACTGTAATTGTCTTAAATTTTGTTGTTTTTATAATATGCAAATTATAGGATCCCATATTAATTTGTTCATAGTTCATGCTTTCACCTCTAATTATATTATAACTAATATTTATAATTTTAAACAAGTTTCTAATGCTAAAATAATCATATTATCTAATTTTTCTTCTCTTTCTTGACTTGTTATTATAACATCTTTTTCAAATTTTGAGTCCACTATTGTCAAAAGACAAGCAGATTTTTTATGTAACATTGAGGCAATATAAAATAAAGCAAATGCTTCCATTTCGCTTGCCACTATAGAAATATCTTTTGGAAGTGAATTTAGTAAATCGGCAAATTGTTCTTCGTTTAAATAGACATCAAAAGCTTCATTACAAAGACCATATCCTTTTTTATAAGAAATATTTTTTTCTTTAGCTGTTAATTCTATTTCATTATTTAACATTTTTGAAGCAAAAGATAAGTGGGTATTACGATCTCTATTTATTGATAATGCAAAATTACTTTCTGTATAAGAACCTTCTAGTAAAACAGTATCTAAAATTTTAAAGGTTTCATTAAAACTACCACTTGTTCCTATCCTTATAATTACTTCTACTCCGTAGAATTTATATAATTCATATGCATAAATTCCCATACTAGGCATTCCCATACCTACTGGAAAGATTGTAATTTTTTTATCTTTATATTCTCCAGTAAAAGCTGTCATTCCTCTTACTGAATTTACTATTTTTGCATTTTTTAAATACTTATTAGCAATATATTGGCACCTTTTGGGGTCTCCTGCTGTTATAACAATTGGAGCAATTTCTCCTACTTTAGCTTCTATATGTGGTGTTGGCACTTTATCATTCCTCTCTTATTTATTTGTGTTATTATTTAGATTAGTTTTCAATTGGTTGATGCAGCTATTTTTTGAGTAATATCCATTTTATAAGTCATTAGATTATTCTTTCTAGTTCGTGTTATTCCTAAAAGTTCTTGTTCTCCGTTTAAAAATTTATCAATTTGCTCATTAATATTATCGGAATTATTTAGTCTTTTTTGGCAAGACTTAATTAGTATTTTATAAATTTTGTTAAATTTTTCGATATTTTCTTCATCATTAGAAATATTAATTGTTAAATTCAAGTTGCTATATTTAAATTCATAGGTTGTTTTTAACTCGTTTATTGTATATGAAATAAATATAGAGTAATTTTTTAATATCGCAGATGCTACAATACTATCTTTTGTTAATTCTTGAACATCTGTACTATTATTAAAATTATTTACAATATCTAAAAGAGCGTTATCAATAGCTTCTGAAGTTGAATTTTCTACTGGTTGTTCCCTTATATTTTGATTAGGACTGCCAAAAAATTTAATATAATTTAAAGCTAAAATCAATATGATTAAAAAGATTAAACATATCCACATTATTATTGTTTTTTGTTTATTCATTTTTACTCCTTTTATTCTTATTTTTTTGTTTTTTATATTTCATTATTTTCTTTTTTTATTAACACTTCTCTTGGCTTAGATCCATTTGGTGGTCCAATAATTCCTCTTTCTTCTAATAAATCTATAATTCTAGCTGCTCTATTATAACCCAGGCGATATTTTCTTTGAATTAATGATGCACTTACCTTTCCTGCTTGTATTACATAATCAACTATTTCATTGTATAAAGGATCTTCATATTCTTCATCGGATTCATATCCATCATTATGACTTTCTGAATCATTTTTCATTTCTGTTAGTGAATTATCGTATTGTGCTTTTTGTTGCTCACAAACAAAATCTACAACTTTTTGAATTTCTTGTTCACTAACGAATGCTCCTTGAATACGTACTGGAGAATTTTCTCCCATTGGTAAAAATAACATATCTCCTTTACCAAGTAATTTTTCTGCTCCTGTTGAATCTAATATTGTTCTAGAGTCTATGCTAGATGATACAGCAAATGAAATACGTGATGGAATGTTTGCTTTTACCACTCCAGTAATGACATCAGTTGAAGGTCTTTGTGTTGCAACGATTAAATGAATACCTGCTGCCCTAGCCATTTGGGTAATTCTCATTATTGAATCTTCAACTTCTTTTGCTGCTACTAACATTAAATCTGCTAATTCATCTATAATGACGACAATATATGGCATTTTAGGATATTCTGGATTGCTTTCGCAGAATTCATTATATCCTTTGATATTTTTATTTTTTGTTTGTTCAAAAACATCATATCTTCTTTCCATTTCTACAACAATATTCTTTAATGCAATTGATGCTTTTTTAGGATCTGTTACAACCGGACATAGCAAATGAGGAACTCCATTGTACATACTAAGTTCTACTTTTTTAGGATCAACCATTACTAGTTTTACTTGTTCTGGCTTGGTTCTCATTAAAATAGATGTGATAATGCAATTCATACAAACTGATTTACCTGATCCAGTTGCTCCTGCTACTAATAAATGTGGTGTCGTATTTATTTCCATCCATTTTACTTTACCCATGATATCTTTTCCAAGACCTACTGCAAGTAAATTTTTTTCGTTTACTTCAGGCATTTTTGATAATACCTCTTTGAAAGAAACAGAACTATTTACTTGATTTGGCAACTCAATACCAATTGTATTTTTTCCAGGAATTGGAGCTTCAATTCTAACATCCCGTGCTGCTAATGCTAGTGCAATTTCTCTTTGAATTGACAACAATTTACTAACTTTTGTTCCTGCTTTAATTTCTAATTCATACTGTGTAACTGTCGGACCAATATTAACTTGAACAATTTTTCCAGTAATATCAAAATCTTTTAATACTTTTTCTAATTCGGTTATATTTTGTTTTGCTTTTGTTTCATTTTCTTTATTACTAACATTTTTAACTGTATTCAATAAATTAATTGGTGGTAATTTATAATTCTCATTTACACTATTAATAACTACTTCATCTTTTATTTCAAGACTTTCATTTGTGTTAATTTTTGGAGGCGTTCTCATAATTGGAACATCTGCATCTATATTTTCTACTTTAACTGGTTCTACCACAACAGCAGGTTCTTCAAGTGGAAGTTCTTCAGCATCTGGTACTTTTGTTTTAATTAAATCTTTTGTATCTTCTTTTTCTTCTTCATCTTTTTCTGGCTTTTGCCACATTTTTTCGATTGATGGTTTTATTTTATTAAATAAATCAACAATACTTATATTGAATATTAGTACAATTCCAAGAACTAACAAAGTAATTGTTACAATCATTGCTCCATTTCCAAAACAAGTTACAAATAAATAACTAAATATTGCACCAATGATTCCACCACCAGAATTAGAAAGTGCTGTATTACTATTAAAGGATATCATTAAATTATTAAATGTTTCTGTAATAATTTTTATACCTTCTGTTTTGTTTATTTCTATATATTTAACATGGAACATTACTAAGATAGAAATTACTGTAATATATATTCCAATCATTTTACTTGATAACAAGTTCGGAGCTTCTTTTTTAAAAATAAGACAAATTCCTACTACTCCAAAAAGAATTAATAATGCTAAGTATAGTGTTCCTACTAAAAAAATTGCAAAACTTCTAGCAATGTTCCCTACTATTCCTGTTCCTAGTATTCCTATAATGCTAAATAGTATAATAATAACTCCTACAATCTCATTACTATATTCAAATTTATTTTTATTTTTTTCCTTTTTTGCCTTTTTTTTGGCCATAATGTATCACCTTACCAACTACTTCTAACTATTAAGAATTATATAATATCTTTTAGTAATAGTCAATCAAATTAACCACACTTCAAAGAATAAGAGGAAGCTAGATTTCTAGTTTCCTCTATCTATATATAAACGCAAATTCGTATCTTACTTGCGAACTTACGACACACTATGAAGAGTAATCCAATTCTCATAATTACTCTACACTATCTATAATATTCTTCTATAAATAGTATAGTATAAACTTTATATTTTTATTCTCTTTTTATGTTAATTAATTATTAGTTAAAACTTTTTTCTTTGCCTCTTTATTTTTTACATCTTTATATTTTATTAATGTATTTAATGCATATTTGCTTAACAACAGTTCGTTTTCTAACTTAGCCTTTTGCACGATATCTTTTGTATTGCTTATTTCAATTTTTAACCAATCTATTCTATTTATTATGTTATTTATTGATATTTTATCTGCATTTTCTTGATCAATTAGCCATTCGTTTTTTAGAATGTGATAAATATACAAACAATTAAGTTGACCGTTATTTGGAATAGTCACAAACGCATTTCTTTTTTGATTACTAAACCTTGCATATAATCCTAAAAGAATACTATCATCTAAAAATTTCATCATTTTAATATCTTCTAAATCTATTGTAATACTTTTGACATTTTGACATACGTTAACTAAGTTTTTTTGATATAAATTTTTTTGATTTGTAATGCTTGTATTTTTTGAGTTAATTAATTTTTTAAATTCTGTATTTTTTGCATTTTTACAATTTCGATTAAATACATAGTAACCTCTCCTTGTTAAATATTAAATATGCCTTTGAAATTAAGACTACTATTATAATAGCATATTCACAAACATTTTTCATCATTTTAATTTAATATTACGGAGAATATGTTTTAATTTTATCCTCCATTTTATTTATCTTAATTTCTGTACTTCCCTCTTGATCTGTCCTATATATTTTTGAATCTTCTAAATTATTTAATGCTTCTTTATTAGGATGTCCATAACGATTATTCTTTCCAACACTAATTATTGAATATTTAGGATTTATTTCATTTATAAATTCAATACTTGAGCTCGTTTTACTTCCGTGATGTCCTACTTTTAATACATCTACATTTGATAGATTATATTTATCTAATATATCTTTTTCTTTCTCTACTCCTGCATCTCCCATAAACATAAACTTATAACCATCAAGTTTAGTATAAATAACATTACTATTATCATTTTCATTATCATAATATTTAGTTTGTAAGAAATGGAACTTGTTATTATCTATATTTAGTTCTTTAATACATGAATAATATTTAATTTTTTTCTTATCTAATACTTTAATTAATTCTTTTTCCAAATCGTTAAACTCACCACAGTTAAATATAACTTTTTTTACTTTAAAATTATTAACTAAGTTAATCGCTTCTCCCATATGATCATAGTCTCCATGAGAGAGAATTAAATAATCTAATTTTTTGATTCCCATAGAATGTAGATAAGGAATAATCTTAGAAGTGGTTAAAGTCGCTTTATTTTTGTTTTGTGCCCATTTTTCTTTAGGGATTTCTATTTTCCCTCCTGTATCTATTAAAATATTGCCTTGGTTATGGGGCGTTTTTATAAAGATAGAGTCTCCTTGTCCAATATCTAAAAAGGTAACTAAAAGGTTTTGATTCATCATTGGCATTTGATAATGGATAAATATTACTATTCCTAATAAAATATAATATTTTTTCTTATAAATTGAGAGAATAATTAATAAATAATAAAATATAATCATTGATATACTTGGCTTACAAAATATTATTTTTCCATAAGGAATACAATAAAATATAGCATTGATTTTTTCTAATATAAAAATTAGTTTTTCATATATGGGATATAAATTGTTAAAAATTAAAACTAAAAATGTAGCTGGAAAGATTATTGTACTAACTAGTGGTATCATAACTAAATTAAAAAGAATAGATAAGAAATTTATTTTTTGAAAATGATAAATACTAATCGGAAAAGAAACAATAAAACTTAGGAAAGAAATGTAAATACTTTTATATCGATTAGGAAGCTTGCTTATTTTCTTTTGGCATAAAATAATTGCTGTGCTAATTACATAAGAAAATTGAAAACCTATATCAAAAATTAAATTTGTATCAATTATTATAGATATTGATAAAAGGCATAGTAATAAATCTAATGGTTTTATTTTTAAATTAAAACATTTATTAATAGAAAATAAAATAAACATAATAGTAGTCCTTGTGATGGAAGCACTATTTCCTGTCAAAAATAAATAAAAAATTAAAAAAATAGAAATTATTCCATATTTACTTTTGTTATGATAGGTAATTTTATTTAATAAAAATAATAATATTGTTACTATGAAACTGATGTGCATTCCAGATATAGAAAACAAATGTGAAATACCGTTTTCTTGATATTTTGAAATTATTTCTTGCTCCATTATTGTTTTATCTCCTAAGATAAAAGTTCGTAAATAACCTGTTTTATCTATTTTATCAATTCTATTTAGTGTAATATTTTTAATTTGATAAAATAAACTTTGATGATAGGATAAAATTTCTATTTTATTTGCTTGAATTAAGAAAAAAATACCTTTATGTTTTAAGTATTCTTTATAATTAAAAATATTTGGGATTGTATTGTTAGATGGTTGGTTTAATGTTCCAGTAATTTTTATTTTTGTTCCTAATTCTATTTGTTTTAAAAATTTTTGTTTTTCTTTCTTTGTTTTAAAGTAGTAATGTACAATTAACTTTTCCTTTTCTTTTATTTCTAGAGTGAGATGATCTCCATCTTCTTTTAAATTTGTTACAATGCCTATAAATTCTTTTTCATTGCCTATATATTTGCTTTTTTGTGGAAAATAGAAAAAAATTATTTCAGCATAAAAAATACAAATAATTAAGATAAATTTGAATAAATATTTAGATTGTAATATAGTCTTTAATTTTTTCAAATAAGGCATCCCCAATACCAGAAATCTCTTTTAAATCTTCTATTTTTTGAAAAGGGCCATTTTTTTCTCGATATTGTACAATTGATTCTGCTTTGCTTGCACCTATTCCTGGTAATTTATCAAAATCACTAACAGTTGCTGTGTTGATGTTAATTGGTTCTGTTATAGTTTCTTGTTCATTAGATGTTGCTTTGTCTTTTTTTGTTTCATTTTTATTAATACAAGCATCATTTTTTAATACTGGGCAGACACAAGTATTATCGATTACTTTTGCTGTTTTTTCTTCTGTCATTGCTAATTTTATTTCCTCATTTGTATATATAATAATTACCATTTCATTTGTTACTTTTTTGGCTAAATTAATTGTCTGTGTATTTGCGTTTTCTAAAAAGCCACCTGCTAAATTTACAACATCAATAACTTTTTTGTTTTGTTCTAATTCATATACTCCAGGATTAGCGATTGCTCCTTTTATATCCACAAAGACATTTTCTTTTTGCTCATCTTTTTTATTGGTTTCTTCTTTTTCTTCTTTAAAAATTAATTCCTCTGGTTCTTCTTTTAAAGTTTCTTTTTTTGCACTTTTAGAATAGTTATTAAGAAAAAATAAGAAAACTATTCCTATAATAAAAAAAGTTAGTATTTCCCATTTTAAATTCTTTTTCATTTTTTTCCTCCTCTACTTATATTATTCTAGATGGACAAGTTAAAATCCTTCTTCTTTTTTTATTTTTTTAAAATACTGATTTAGCTTTTTAAAAATACCAATTTAGCAAATAATTTTTTATCAAGTAAATTTTTTATCAGTATTTTTTGTATAAAATGTTAAAAAAAGTTAATCATAATAATGGAGGTTTGATGATGAAAGAAACTAATGTTAAATGTAATGTAGAAAATTGCAAGCATAATGAATGCAATTGTTGTAATTTAGAGGAACTTGATATTAGTTGTACATGTAAGGGTTGCGATTGTACTAGTAAAGATGAAACAATTTGTAAAAGTTTTAAAGAAAAATAAAAGGGCACATCTAATCAAAGTAGATGTACTTTTTTAATGTCTAGGATGATATAAATCATAATTTTCTTTTAATGTTGTATTATTTACATTTGTGTAAATTTGGGTTGTGGAGAGATTGCTGTGTCCAAGTAAAAGTTGAATACTTCTTAAATCTGCTCCATTATTTAATAGATGTGTTGCAAAAGAATGTCTTAAGACATGTGGGCTGATTGTTTTATTAAAGTCTTTTTCTTTTGCTATTTCTTTTAATATTTTAAAAAATCCTTGTCTAGTTATCCCTTTTCCATGATTGTTTAAAAAGACATTATCACAAAAATATTTTTTCTTTAAAGAGTTTCGATATTCTGATAAATAGATATTTAAGTATTTTATTGCCACTTCACCAATTGGAACGATTCTTTCTTTATTTCCTTTTCCAATTACTCTTACTATTTTATTGTCTAGATCAAGATTAGGTATTTTTAAATTCACTAACTCACTTACCCTTAATCCTGTTGCATACATTAGTTCTAACATAGCTTTATTTCGATAATCAAAATTTGTTTTTACTGGAATATCTAGGAGTATTTCCATTTCCTCAATAGATAAGATATTGGGTATGCTTTGATAATGTCTTGGCATTTCTATTCGATCGGCAATATTATTTAGGTGATGAACTTTTGACAAAAATGTATGGAAACTTTTAATTGCTGAAATTTTTCTCATCACACTAGTAACTGCATATTTTTCTTTATCTAATTTATTTAAATACTCAATTAAGTGTTCTTTTTTAATATTTGAATATGGTATTTTTTGTTGTTCAAGGAATGATAAATACTTATTAATATCTAAAACATAAGATATAATAGAATTTTCTGATAAATGTTTCATTGTTAAAAGATAGATTTGGTACTCTCTTATTATTTCTTGATTTTCTTTTGATAAAGATACTTCTTTTAATATTTTCATAATTCACCTTCTAAAAAAATTGTTTAAATTGGTTGACAAGATAATAAAAAAATAGTAGAATGAATACATAAGCGTTTTGGAGACATACTCAAGAGGCTGAAGAGGCGCCCCTGCTAAGGGTGTAGACTGGGAAACTGGTGCGAGAGTTCAAATCTCTCTGTCTCCGCCATAATGATTTAATCCCTTATTCTGATAAGGGTTTTTTTATAGAAAATATAGTTTAATGCAAATGTAATTACTATTCTTTTATTTCTTCACCTTCTATATTATTTGCAATATAATTATAACATTTAGTATAAAAATAATCTATTAATACTTAAGAAAAAATTAATTCAGTATTTTATTTTCTTGTAAAAAATGCTAATTTTCTATTCTATTTTATTTACTATTTTTAAATGATTGTTATATTTTAATTGATTTTCTATTTTAGTTCGTGGTATAATTTGGTTATGCTGAAATGGCTCAGATGGTAGAGCAATTGATTCGTAATCAATAGGTCGCAGGTTCAAGTCCTGTTTTCAGCACCATTTTGAATTCAACTCTTAATTGTTAAGAGTTTTTCTTTTGAAATATTTTTTATTCATATTTTGTGAAATTACTGATACAAAAAAAGATCATTAAGAAATTTTAATGATCTTTAATTTTCTGCTTCTTCTAACATATTTTCAATAAAAATGCCATATCCCTTTCTACAATCATCTACTACAACATGAGTAACAGCACCAACAATCATATTGTTTTGTATAATAGGGCTTCCACTCATTCCTTGAACAATTCCACCAGCACTTTTTAATAATCGCTCATCGGTTACTTCAAATAAAATATTTTTTTTACTTTTGTCATTTTGCATTACTTTTAAAATGTTAATCTTAAATTCTTCTACATTTTCTCCTGATATTACTGTTAGAATAGAGGCATCTCCTAAAGTAATATCTTTTTTAGTTCCTACTTTGTATTGTTTTGTGTTAGGAAGTTCGTTGGTATAAGTTCCAAATATTCCTGATTTTGTATTTTCCTTAATATTTCCATACACTTCAGAAATATTGTATTTGGCATTTTTTTCTCCTGGATTTCCACGATCAGATGGGTTAATTCCTGTAACAGTAGAACTATATATTTTACCATCTTTAATTTCTAGTTTTTGTCCGGTTGCAGATTCAATAATTTCATGTCCTAGTGCACCATAAAGTTTAGTTTTTGGATCAATAAATGTTAAAGTACCTACTCCATTAATGCTATCTTTTACATAAAGTCCTGTTTTATAAACTGATTCACTATCTTGAATGAGTTTTAATGTTGTTTCTTTGGTCTCATTAGCTCTTTTATAAGTAATTTTGATTTCATCTTTAGTTGGAGATACATCTAAAACATTTAGCATCTCCTCAATAGAATGAACTTCTTTTCCATTAATGTGAGTAATTTTATCTCCTTTTTGCAAATTTGCTTGACTTGCTGGATCGTTTTCTCCTATTTTATAAGTTCCTACAATTAATACACCATTACTTTTTAATTCAATTCCTATATTTTGACCACCAGCAATGATATAATCTGAATAAGCAAAGACATTAAAAGGAATGATAAAAAAAGTTAGAAGAAGCAGTAACAGACTAGATGTTTTCTTTCTTTTTTGCATCAATTCCATCTCCTTTTTAATCTTTTTACAGATTACATTATTAATATTAGCAAGTAAAATAATTTTATGTTATTCAATAATTACCAAAAGAGGAGAAAAAAGGAATTTTATGATATACTTATTTATAGGTGATATTATGGAATTAATTGATGGAAAAATTATCCAAAAAAAATTTTTAAAAGAGTTAAAAAAAGAAGTTGATTTATTTGGTCATTTTAGAGAGATTGCTGTTATTTCAACAGGAGATAATTTATTAGAAGGTGCTTATTTTAAAGCAATTCAAAGTATGGCCCAGAAAATGGGATTTCCTATTCGAAAAATGCATTTTGATTATATTTCTGAGAATAAATTTCTCTTACTTATTGACCAGTTAAATGCTGATTGTAATGTTAGTGGTATTTTAATCATGCATCCTTTGATTGGTGGGATAAATGAAATAAATGTTCGAGAAAGGATTTGTCCAAAAAAAGATATTGAAGGATTAAATTATTATTATGGTTTTAAAAATACTTATCCAGAACTTTATCTTCCTTGTACAGCTCTTGGTATTATTATGATTTTAGAAGAATTGCATATTTCTTTAATAGGGAAAAATATTATTATTTTAAATCGTAGTCCTAGAATAGGTCTTCCTTTGTTAAATTATTTTTTAAAACAAAATGTAGATGTAACAATTTGTCATCGTTATACAGATAATAAGACTTTATTAAAAAATGCTGATATTGTTATTTCAGCTTTGGGTAAACCTAATCATATTGATAGTAGAATTTTAAAAAAAGATAGTATAGTTATTGATGCTGGAATGTGTGTTGTTGATAAAAAAATTGTTGGAGATATTAAATTTCATCAAGAAAGTTTGGCAAAATATTATCTTTCTCCTACTAATGGAGTTGGTTCTCTTACTACAATGGCTCTTGCTAATAATATTTATATTAGTTATTATCTAAATCAGGAAGATAAAGATTATCCATTATTTTAATCTCTAAAGCATCAAGGGAACTTAAATTCTGAAAATCATTTTCATCTATTGCTAATTGGTAAGAGACTTTTTCTTGAAAGTCTTTTTTTAAAATTTTTTTGTTTTTTAATAAATAATCAATCGTTTTTTGGGAAGAATAAGGAAAAGTAATTTGAATAAGATAACCTTTTTTTAAGAAAATAGTATGATTTTTTAATACTTCTGTAGCACTTTTTGTATAAGCTCTAACAAGACCACCTGCTCCTAATTTTATTTTTCCAAAATAGCGAACAACTATACATAAAACGTGACTTAAATTTTGTTTTTCTAAAACTAATAAGATAGGTATTCCTGCTGTTCCACTTGGTTCTCCATCATCAGATGCATATTTTTCTTGTTCTAAAATATAAGCATAGCAATAATGAGTGGCATTTGGATATTTTTCTTTGGTTTGATTTAAATACTTATTAATTTCTTCTTTTTGATTAACGGGAAAAATAAGGCTAATAAATTTTGAGTTTTTGATTTCCATACTGTATTCATTTTCAATTACGCTTTTCATTTTGCACCTCTTTGTTTTATTGTAACATAGGTGTTTTATTTATGTAAATCATTATTTTTTTTGAAAAAGCCCATACACATATATCCCTAATACATAATTTATCTTAGGAAGTGATAAAAATGAATGACTATGGGTTTGGTTATATTAACTATATGAATAATATGCAAGGAAATGTTAATTATCCTAATTTAATACAAAGTGATTATTCTAGTTTGCCTCAAACTGAATTATCTTTTGATAATAAGCATGTTTCTGAATTATTAGATCCGTATCAAGGATTTATTCGAGGAAATAGTTTTAGTCAATTATATGACAAATATAAGAATTATAAGCCTATGGAATTAAATCCTAAAAATGAAAGAGAGGCTATGTTGTATCAGCTATTACAATATAAATTTGCATTAACAGATTTAAATTTATATTTGGATACTCATCCTAATGATCAGGAAATGATTGCTATATTTAAAAAATATTTGACTATTGAAAAGCAAATTAAAGAAAGATATGAAGGGATGTATGGGCCTTTGACAGTATATGATATTCAACCAAATACTACTAATTGGATTTGGAAAAATAGTCAATGGCCTTGGGAGGTGATATAATATGTTTCAATACGTAAAAGCTTTACAATATCCAATTAATATTAAGAAAAAAGATTTGAGAATGGCGCATTTAATTGTTACTCAATATGGTGGTGCTAATGGTGAGTTAGCAGCTGCTTTACGATATTTAAATCAACGATTTACTATGCCAGATGATAAAGGTAAGGCATTACTTACGGATATAGGTACTGAGGAATTAGGACATGTTGAAATGATTTGTACTATGTTATACCAATTAACGAAAGGCGCTACTATACAAGAATTAAAAGATGTTGGATTAGATACTTTCTATGCTGAACATGGTGGAGATATTTTCCCAACTAATACAACTGGAGTTCCTTTTACTAGTGGATATTTTGCTGCAGTAGGAGATCCCATTGCTAATTTATCAGAAGATATGGCGGCTGAGGAAAAAGCTAGAGCCACTTATGAAAATTTAATTAATTTAACTACTGATCCAGATATAATAAGGCCACTTTTATTTCTTCGGCAGCGAGAGATAATTCATTTTAATCGATTTAAAGAATTATATAAAGAATATAAAAAGAAAGGATATAAATAGTATCCCTTCTTTTTAGGCGAATTAACACATTTTTCCATTGATTGCTCTTCTAATGGAAGATCCTACTGCTTGTCCTAAATTAAACATTACAGATACTGTACGCATCATAGCATTTAATAAAGCACTACTAAATCCTCCTTTTATTTGTAACATTTCTTCTTGTTTTAATTCAATCATTTCCCTTTTTCTCCTTTCTTTTTTAACATCTTTTAGGATGGATATATCCATCTACAATTCCTATTAAGAACGAGGCGAAAGCACTAAATCCAGCCATTAAGCCCCAATTTACGCCTCCTCCTTTTACTTCTTTTAATTCATTATTTTCAATAATTTCCATACTACTCTCTCCTTTCTATTCTTTTAAATATTCAATTATTTTTTTCTTCTCTTTTGGGATTCTTATTACTAGATGGTAACCGTTTTTTTGATAATCTTTATTTAAATCTTTTACTTCTAAATAAACTTTTTGATAATTGATGTTATCTTGATAAATAATATTTGGATTAATTTTTTTTACTTTATATTCATAATGAATATTAGAAATCTGCAAGTATTTATTTTTTACTATTGTTGATACCTCCTTTTCCGGTACCAATACCTCAAGATAAAATAAGGAGTCTTTAAATAAGATTTTGGAGTGAAGTTGAATTGAAGTTTGATAATAAAAGGTATTGATTCCATAAATTATAAATAATAGTAAAATGAATACGTTTAACAAAAAGATTTTGATGATTGACTTGCATTTTCTGTTTAAAATAAGGTAAGTGTTTAACATAATTTTTTTTCTTTCCTTTGTTTTGTCAGGTTCTGTAGTAGTTTTCCTTGACTAAAATATAAAGTTTGATCAAATAAATCAAGATTTTCTCTGCGATGAGATACTACAATTATCGTTTTGTCTGGATATTTAGAGAAAATATTTTTCAAGATTTTTCTTTCTAAGTTAACATCTACTGCATTTAATCCCTCATCTATTAATATAATCTTTTTTTCTTGCAAAAGTAATCTTGCTAAAAGAAGTCGCTGTCTCTGTCCACCAGAGAGATTTAGACCATTTTCTTCTAATTTTGTTTGATAACCTAAGAAGAATTTTTTTACAAAATCATCTACATAGGTTATTTTGCAGATATCTAACCATTTGTTAGAATCTATTTCTTGGTAAAGGGTAATGTTATTTAGAATGGTATCTGTGTATAAAATTTCATTTTGTGACATTAGTCCTATTGAATTTCTGACATCGGAGATAGAATAATTATTTAGATCAATACCATTTAAATAAATCATATTTCTATTTATTTCATAGTATTTAAGTAGTAATTTTAAAATTGTACTCTTACCACTGCCCGAGTCACCTAATATGATTACTTTATTTCCTTTCGAAATATCAAAAGTAATAGATTCTAATATATTTTTTTCTTGATTGTAACTGAAGGATAAGTTTTGAAATGATATTTTTCCATCTGCAACAAAATTTGTTTTAGTGTATAGATTTTCCTCTTTTACTTCAAATAAATGATTAATTCTTTTTAACGAATTTTTTGAATAAAAGTACTCTTTATTTAATTGAATAAAATTGATAATGGGTTCTAGAAAACAATTTGCAAGTGCTGTTAAGCTCATCAAGTAACCTAATGTCATTTTTTGATTCATTACAAAATAAATTCCTATAAATTGAAAAAGTAAAGTTCCGATTGTTGTAATTAATTCTTTTAAAAATAATTCCATTGTGTTAATGTTTTGATAAAAGAAATTATCATTTAATGATTTTAAATAAAGAGTTTCCATTCTTTCATTTATTGTACTTTCAATATTCATATTTTTAATTGTCTCAATGCCACTAATTGTTTCAGTTAGAAAAGACTGAATAGCAGCATTATTTTGTTGATTTAGTTTTGTATATTTTTCTAGCCATGGTCTAAAAACTAAAAATATTGCAAAATAAATCAAGATAATCATTACCATAAAGAGAAACATTTTGACATTCATAAGAATTAGAGTCATTCCTGATGCGATTAAAATAATTCCATCTAAACATACAGTGAGAATTAATTGATGTACAAAGTTTTTTACATAGATTAAATCATTTAATCGGCTTATCATTTCTCCTGTTGTTCTACTATGATAATAACTATAAGGAAGTAAAATTATTTTTTTGAAAGTACGTAGAAAAATTAGATAATCTAGTTTTTGGCTAAAAATAATAAAAGTTTGATTTCTGAATAAACTACTAATGATTTTAAATAAAGATAAAATGCCAAAGATAAAAGTTATTATTAGAAGATTATTTTTTGTGCTTTCTATGATGAAATCAATAATAAATTGTAAATAAAAACTACAGATACAAGAAAATATTGTATAGAATAATGAAAGAAATAGGATAGTGAAAATCATGCTTTTATTTTTAATAAGTATTTCTTTGATTATGGTATTTAAATATTTTGTTTCTTGATAAGTTTCTATTTTTTTGATTGGTCTAAGAATAAGAATATAGCCTGTCCAAATATTTTTAAACTCTTCTATTAATATTTCTCTTTGCCCAATTGCTGGATCCATTACGACTACTTTATTTTTCTTCATTGTATATACAACACAAAAATGTTCATAATTTTTATCAATGATTTGAATGATAAATGGAGTTTCTATTTCTTGTAAAGTATTGTAATTGTTTGTTTTGTATCCATTAGCATTAAATCCAAGTTTTTCTGCCGCTTGTTTTAGTTGATAAAAATTTGTTCCTTCTTTGTTTGTATTGGTTAATTCGACTAATCTAGCCATTGAAATTGAACCTTTGTAGTAGTGAATGATAGATAATAAAGATGCTGCACCACATTCTTTATATCCATCTTGTAAGACAATTAAATTTTTTTTCATTTTTACCTCCTCTACTTATATTATTCTTTGTTGATGAGGTAAAATCCTTCTTCTTTCTAAAATTTTTTTAAATTAACGCGTTGTGCTAGTTAAAATTTAAGATTTTTGATATTTTTGTAGTGCCACCA
>ENA-OPWR01000670-OPWR01000670.1-human-gut-metagenome-genome-assembly--contig:-NODE-670-length-30089-cov-3.478591_pt1 | contig 30089 bp, 33 predicted proteins | sample MGYA00241507_ERZ502006 | MGnify/ENA primary metagenome ERZ502006 (study PRJEB25962, sample SAMEA2043041) | human gut metagenome | biome: human gut; feature: human-associated habitat; material: faeces...
ATAAGTTTCTGGTATGACTCACTTTTATTTTAATAAAAATAGTGTAAGTGATTTTGAACTGGCCCCCAAAAGTTGGACAGTTTATTTACTCACCAACACTATTTATTATAGAACCTCTTAACTGCAGTGATGTAGTTTTTTTTTAGTTAATTATATTGTTAGTTATTTTTTAATCATGTATACTTAATTTATATAAAATATTGGCAGAGGAAGATTAGTTTTGAAGAAGTATCGTTTATTTGGAATTGTAACAATTATATTTTTATGTGTTGGACTTACTTATAAGTATTTTCAAACTGATACATTTTATATGATTAAGTTGGGAGATTTTATTTATCATCATGGAATTGATTTTTTAGATCATTATTGCTGGATAACTCGATTACCATATACTTATCCACATTGGCTTTATGATTTATTTCTTTATTTGATTTATTCTAGATTTAGTTATTATGGAATATATGTTAGTACTATTATTACTTACATTGTATTATGTTTAACGATTTATTATGTTAGTTTAAGATTAATTAGAAATGAGTTTTTTTCTATTATTCTTTCTATTCTTTGTGTTTTTAGATTATCAATGTTTGCTGTTGCTAGAGCACAACTTATTAGTTTGATTTGTTTTGTTTTGGAATTTTACTTTATTGATAGAATGATTAATACTGGGAAAAAAAGATATTCAGTTTATTTGTTTTTGTTATGTATATTAATTGCTAATGTACATGCTACTGTTTGGCCTTTTTTCTTTATTATTTTTCTTCCTTTTTTTGGAGAAAATATTATTTATAAGATTAGTAAAAAGTATTTTAAAATAAAGAAGGATTTTAAGTTGAAATTAGAGATGGTTCCTCATATCAAATTATTACTTGTTACTTTTGAAATTAGTTTGTTTTTGGGATTTTTTTCTCCTAGTAAGATATGTTATACTTATATCTTTAGAATTATGGCAGGGGACAGTCAAAAATATTTATTAGAGCATCTTCCTTTAGTAGCAATTGAACATCCCTTTTTTCTAGTTTCAATTTTAATTTTTATTATTGTATTGATTTTTACTAATACAAAAATATATTTGCGAGAATTATTTATGATAGGTGGCTTATCTTTTATGTCTTTAGTATCTATTAGACATCTTTCATTCTTTTACACAATTGGAGTTATAGAAATTGGTATTATTTGTATACGTTCTCTTAATGAACTTCATGATTCTACTTTTGATATTTTAGGAAAAATGATATTAGAAAATAAGATTCTATATTGTATTTTATTTTTAGGAATAGCGATTTTTTCTTATTCTCAATTTTTAAATCATTCTAAAGAAGATTTTGTTATGAAAAAAGATTATCCAGTTGATGCTGTTCACTATATTAAAAATAATTTAGATTATCAAAATATAAAGTTATATAATGGTTATGACTATGGTAGTTATTTATTATTTAATGATATTCCTGTATTTATTGATGCAAGATGTGATTTATATTTAAAAGAATTTAATGGAATGGGTTATAGTATTTTTGATAAGATGGAAAATATATCTAGAAATTATGAGAAAGATTTTAAAAAATATAGTGTAACTCATGTTTTAGTATCAAAAAAAGAAACAATATTTCTTGTTTTAAGCAAGGATAGTCATTATAAAGTGTTATATAATGATAAGTATTTTACTTTATTTGAAAAAATAGTTTAAGTTATGGTGTGGTTTATGATGAAAAAATATTTTAAATATTTAATTTTATTTTTTGTAGTGTTTTCTTTTTTCCTTTTTATATCGATAATTAGACCTATGTGGTGTGATGAAGTTTGGGTTTATGGATTTTGTCATAATATTTCGAAAGGAATGTTAATTTATCGTGATTTTAATGTATTACAAATGCCATTATATTTTTTTGTTTCTAGTTTTTTTCTTTTTATTTTTGGAGATTATGTTGTTAGTACACATGTATTTGATTGTATTTTAATTGGCTTTTTATTTTTAATGATTTATAAAGAGAAAGGTATTAACTCAATACTTGTTTTGCTAATTCTTGCTATTGGATATAGTGGATATAATTTACTTGCTTTATTTTTATTTATGACTATTTTGTTTTTTATCGATGAAAAAAAAGATAATGGTCTTTTAGTTGGTATTTTAGTTGGGTTAATTTTTATTACTAAACAGAATATTGGAATTGCTTTGTTCGTTCCGTATATTTATTATTCTAAAAAGAAGTTAAGTAGTATATTTTGTTTTTTTATTCCTTTTTTGATTATTAGTTTTTATTTTATACTTAATTCTTCATATTTTTCCTTTTTGAATTGTGTTTTTGGTAGTATGTTGGATTTTAATCAGCATAATAAAAAAATTTTTATCTTTTTTGGATTGATAGAAATTATTGTTGTTATTCATTTGCTTTTTTTAATCAAAAAAACAAAGTTAAGAGATAAAAGATTAGTTTATACATTGTTTTTTCAAGTTATTTCTTATCCGATTTGTGATGATGGTCATTTGTTTTTAGCTTTATTTCCTTATATTTATCTTCTTTTTGATTATGATTTTTCTTTGAAAAAATATTATTTTTTAGTTTTTCTAGTTTTTTATTCTCTATTTTCATTTCTTTCTATTTCAGTTCATCTATCTTTTTCTAAAAATGCATTTTATCTTAGAAATGATTCTTATATTAATTATTCTTTTTTTGATGGCTTTTTTGATATTTCTAAAAATTATGATAATTATTATATTTTTAGTTGGCAGGCTTTTCCTTTTAAATTTTATCATCAACTTCCTATTAATCAGTATGACTTTGTGCTTAGTGGAAATTGTGGCTATGATGGTGTTAATCAAAAAATTAAAGAAATTGATCAAAGTTGTAGAGATTCATCATGTGTGTTTGGAATAAATAAAGATGAATATAATAGTTCAATTTCACAATGGGAAGAAGTTATTCGTTATGTTAGAAAGAATTATCAATATATTGGTTCTATAGATGATTTTTATTTATTTGGAAATGAGGATTATGTTCATGAAGAAAAATAGTTTTTTTAAATATATATTTATTTTTGTTTTAGTTTTTATTATTAGTTTTTTATATAAAGTTTTTTTGATTCCCATTACTGGAGATGAGATATGGAATTATGGATTTAGTTATAATATTTCAAAGGGTATGATGATTTATCGGGATTTTAATTGTTTACAAACGCCACTTTATTTTATTATTAGTAGTTTTTTTATTAAACTATTTGGAAATTATTTAATCAGTGTTCACTTGTTTGATTGTATTTTAATTTCTTTTTTAATGATTATGCTTTATAAAACTATTGGGTTGTATAAAAGTGTATTATTATATTCTGTTATTATTTTTAATTATTTTACTACTTATAGTTATTTTTGTATGTTTCTTTTATTTGTGATTATTTATTTGTTGGATAGTCATGAGAATAAATATTATGATGTTGTTTCTTTTCTTGTAGGTCTTATTTTCATTTCTAAACAGAGTATTGGAATATTTTTGTTAATTCCTGTTTTGTTTTATAGTAAAAATAGGCTAAAGAGTTTATTTTTCTATCTTATTCCTTTTTTCCTTATTAGTTTTTATCTGTTTATTCAGGGGGCTTTCTTTGATTTTATTGATTATTGTTTTTTAGGAATGGTAGATTTTGGGAAAAGTAATTTAGAATTTAGTATTTGCTTTTTATTAGAAATTTTACTATGTTTATATTTAGTAATTAAACTTTTTAAAGGAGGATTTAGAAATAAGAAATATTTATTTATTTTAATGTTTCAAATTAATTCTTATCCTATCTTTGATTTAGGACATTTTATTGTTTGTTTAATTCCTGTTATTTATTGTGTGTTAGAGAATTTTGAAGTGAGGAAATTACGACTTTACTATCGATTTCTTTTAATGAGTGTTGTTTGGTGTATATTTGTATTTTATGTTTTAAAGATAGTTTTTACTTTGGATTATAAGATTGATTTTAATCAAGAAAAATTTTGGTACTTGAGAAATAATAGTAGTAGGGAAATTCCCATTATAAAAGAGTCAGAAGTGATTAAAAAATATTATTTAGACTATGATTATTATTTTATTATTGGTGTTAGTAGTTATGCAATTAAACTATATAATGGCTTTTCTATTGGACAGTATGATTTATTATCTAATGGTAATTTGGGTTATCATGGGGATGTTAGAGTAATAAGAGAGATAGATAATCTTTGTGAGAAGAAAAGTTGTGTATTTTTTATTGAAGAACAAAAATTTGAAAAATATAGTCAGTTTAGTGAAAAAATTTATAATTATGTTTTGAGTCATTATCAAAAAGTTTCTGGTAATAAAGGCTTTTTTGTTTATGATAATCATCAAAATACTTAAGATATTTTATCTTTTAGGTAAAGTACTTTGTAAGTATTTTATTTTTCTTTAAATCATGATATACTTAGAGTAAATAAGGGAGGAATTATGAAAAAGAAAATTATAGTAGAGGAAGTAAATAATCCTAAGGTTAGTCCTTTTCAACGAATTGTTCATCATAAATTTTTTGAGTGGTTACTTTATATGTTAGGGTATACGATTGTATTAATTACGGTATCTGTTTTATTTAAAGAACATTTTTATATTAATCCTAAGCACTTTGGGGTTTATGCTTTTTTGGCATCAATTATTATTTATATCTTAAATCAAACAATAAAGCCTATATTGGTTTATGTTACATTACCAATTACAGCAATTACGATGGGGTTATTTTATCCAATTATTAATGTTTTAATTTTATATCTTGCTAGTTTTCTTTTGGGAAGTAATTTTCAAATAAAAGGAATTATTTTGCCTTTTTTGATTGCCATTATTATTTCTATTTTGAATATGTTTATGGAAGGAATGATTATTAAGCCTATTATTCATAAGGGGAGAGTGAAAGATGAATAGAGTTCTTTTTCAAATTGGACCAGTTACAATTTATTGGTATTCTTTTTTGATATTGATTGCTGTAATTATTGGGTATCAAATTGTAGTTTCTTATAGTAAGAAAATTAGTTATAAGACAAATGAAATTATGGATATGGTTTTGTACTTGGTTATTTTTTCTATTATTGGGGCTAGGGCTTATTATGTTATTTTTAATTTTTCTCTTTATCAGGATGATTTATTGTCTATTTTTATGATATGGAAGGGTGGTCTTGCTATTTATGGGGGAATTATAGCTGCTATTCTCTATATTTTATATTATTGTAAGAAGAAGGGGCTAGATTTTATTCGTGTATTAGACATTTATTCTTTGTCTTTATTATTAGGGCAAGCGATTGGAAGATGGGGGAATTTTTTTAATGGAGAAGCTTATGGGGGAAAGACTACTTTAGAGGCTTTACAGTCCTTACATTTACCTAGATTTATTATTGATGGAATGTATATTGATGGGTTTTATCGTCAACCAACATTTTTATATGAATCTATTTGGTGTTTAATTGGAGTGTTTTTTTTGATACGTATTCGTAAGAGATATACTAATCAAGTAGGAAGGCAGGTTTCTTTTTATTTGATTTGGTATGGAATAGGTAGATTTTTTATTGAGGGCCTTAGGAGTGATTCTTTATATTTAGGAATATTTAGGGTAAGTCAACTTGTTTCTGTTGTTATGGTTGTGATTGGTTTTGCTTTGTTATTTCGGATAAAACATAAAGGAAAAGTTAAGAATACAATAATAGGAGGAGAAGATGGAAGAATATAAAGTTATTGTTATTGGGGCTGGTATTAGTGGTATTTCTTGTGCTATTTATTTAAAGCGTGCTGGTATTTCTACTTTGTTGATTGAAAGTAATGCTCCTGGTGGCCAGTTGAATAAAATTGATATTATTGAAAATTATCCTGGTTATGAAAAAGTTAATGGATCTGATTTAGCGATGAGTTTGTATTCACAAGCAATGAATGCTGATGTTTCTTTTGTTAGTGATGAGATAAAGAAGATTGATTATGAGAAAAGGATAGTAATTACAGGAAATCATGAATATACTTTTACTTATTTGGTTTTTGCTACAGGGAGAAGAGATAAACTTTTAAATCTTAATCATGAAGAAGAATTTTTGGGTAGAGGGATTAGTTTGTGTGCTACTTGTGATGGTGCTTTTTATCAAAATCAAGATGTAATGGTTGTTGGTGGAGGAAATAGTGCTGTTAGTGAAGTTCTTTATTTATCTAATATCTGTCGTCATGTTTATTTGGTTTATCGAAAAAATACTTTACGAGCTGAAGATATTTTGAAAAAGAGACTTTCTTTGAAGAAGAATGTTACTGTTTTATATGATGAAGAGATAGAAAAGTATTTATATGATTCTGAAAAAATAAATGGGGTTATGCTGAAAAGTGGAAAGCAAATTAATGTTTCAGGAATATTTTTAGCGATAGGTTCTATTCCTAATAGTGAGTTATTTATTGGTAAAAAGAAGGATGGGTATATTGTTGTTGATGAAAATGGGAAGAGTAGTATTCCTTATGTTTATGCATGTGGAGATGTTATTTTTAAAGAAGTATATCAGTTAGTTACCGCTAGTCATGATGGGGTTATGGTTGCTAGTGATATTATTAAGAAATGTATTTAGGAAGTGATTTTTATGTTTCAAAAGAATTTTAGTTTGAGTACAGTTTTGATGGGAATTTTATATTTTGTTTTGGGAATTGTTTTTATTGCGGCTACGGATGAATTACTTAAAACATTTAATTATATTTTAGTTTGTATTTGTGCTGTGATTGGGGTTATTCAAATTTTATCGTTTTTTTTGGAGAAAGATTATAAGAAAAATAATTATACAGATTTATTAATTGGTGTTGTTTTTATTTGGGTTAGTTTGGTTTTATATGTATATTATGGTTTTATGATTAATATTTTACCAATTTTATTTAGTTTGTATTTGTTTGTTATGGCGATTGAGATGTGGGTAAGATATGTTAATTTAAAAGAAGTTGTTAACATTAGAAGAGGGAAATATTTATTACTTGGATTTGTTGCAATTATTGTTGGATTGTTACTTATTTTTAATCCTGGTGGAGTAATTTTAACTTATTTAAAAATTACTGGTGTTTATTTAATTTTGGTGTCTCTTTTGTATTTTTCTCTATGTTTTCATTTTTTTAAAGAAAAGAAGTGAGAATAAAATAGTATTTTATGAATAATAGGTAATAAGATGTATTTTGATATGTCTTTTTTCTTTTGTTTGTTCCTTATTAAGATAACGAACGAATGTTCTTTATCTGTTGACTTTGCTTGAAGAAAATGATAAAATCTATGGTATGTGTATCAGAAAGAAAGAGGGGGATTTTATGAAGAGATTTATACCAAGAATGTATCAAGAAAGTATTTATAAGATTGATTATCAGTTTTTGAAAAAAAGTGGAATAAAGCTATTATTATTTGATTTGGATAATACCTGTGTTGGTTATCGTGAAAAGAATCCTACGGAGGAGTTAAAAAAGTTATTTAAAAAGTTAAAGAAGTTAGGGTTTACAGTAATTATTTTTTCAAATGCACCTAAAAAGAGACTTATTCCTTTTCAAGAATTAGGTGTAGTTTGTCATCATTCTTCAATGAAACCTTTTACTTATCACTTTAAAAAAGTAATGAGTGATTATCATTTTGAAAAAGAAGAAGTGTGTATTATTGGTGATCAGTTATTTACTGATATTTGTGGAGGAAATAAGTCTGGGATTGTTACTTGTTTGGTTGATCCTGTGACAAAAGAGGACTTTATTTTTACTAAGATTTTTCGGGCAATGGAAGGTTTTGTTTTCTTTCATTTTGCTAATCGTGATATTTTAAAGAAGGGGCAGTATTATGAATAAATGTTATGGTTGTGGTGTTTTGTTGCAAAACTCTTTTCCAACGGAGATTGGGTATACAGCAGATATTCATACTAGTTTATGTGAGAGATGTTTTCGACTTAAGCATTACGGGGAATATAGAAGTGTATCTTTAACTAATAATGATTATGAGAAGATTATTCAGATGATTCCTAAAGATAGTTTGGTTTTATATGTAACGGATATTTTATCTCTTGATTTGGATTTTATTTCTTCGTTTAAAAAAGTTTTATTAGTAGTAACGAAAAGGGATATTATGCCTAAGAGTTTGAAAGATGAAAAAATTAGAAGTTATTTTTTAGAAAGATATTCTAATATTTTAGATGTTGTTGTGGTTAGTAGTATTAAAAATTATCAGATGGATTTATTGTATAAACAGATTCTTACTTATGTTAAGGATACAGTATATTTGGTAGGAAATACTAATTCAGGGAAAAGTACACTTTTAAATCAGTTTATTCATAATTATGGAGAAGGAGAAGGGGAGATTACGACTAGTATGTATCCTTCGACGACATTGAATGAAGTAAAGATTAAATTTCCTGATTTTACTCTTGTTGATACTCCTGGATTACTTGGTAAGGGGAATTTGGTTCATATTTTGGATAAAAAGGAATTGAAAATGGTTACTCCTAAAAAAGAAATAAAACCTAAGAGTTGTCAAGTAGAAGGAAAGGGTAGTATTTTACTTGGACATTTTGTGCGAATGGATTATGAATGTTTAGGGAGAAGTAGTTTTGTTATTTATATTTCTAATGAGGTTCCTGTTCGGTTTTGTAATTATGAAAAAAATACTTATCGGGAAAATAAGATGAGTAAGTATTTTGTGGATAGAGGTAAGGATATTGTTATTCCTGGTCTTGGATTTATTAAGTTTATGGGGCGTTTTAATGTTACTTTATATTTACCTTGTGAGGTAGAGACGAAGGTGAGGGATAGTTTTATTGCATGAAAAATATAGAAGATGTTAGTTCTCTTAATGTTATTACACTTGCTTATTTGGGAGATGCGATTTATGAAGTGTATGTTCGTGAAGCTTTAATTCGGCAAGGTATTGTTCGTGTAGAAGAATTACAAAAAAGGGCTGTTTTATATGTATCTGCTAAAGGACAAGCTAATATTTTGAGACGTTTAATGGAGGAAAATAGGCTTAGCTTAGAAGAAATTGAAGTTGTGAAGAGAGGGAGAAATTATAAGAGGAGTAGCCATCCAAAGCATACCGATATTTTAACTTATAAATTGTCTACTGGATTTGAGACTTTAATTGGTTATTTATATTTATCTAAAAAAGAAGATAGGTTATTGGAAATATTAAACTATATCGAGGTGAAATAATGTATATATATGGTAAAAATGTAGCAAGAGAAAAACTAAGAAGTGGGGAAGAAATTTTAAAAGTTTATTTAAGTCGTAATTTTCATGATGAGGAAATATTTGATTTGATTCGAGAGAAAAAGATTAGAACTACTTTTTTAGATAGTAAAGTAATGGATAAAAAAGTAGATGGGCATCATCAAGGAATTATTTTGGAAACTTCTGAGGTAAAGACTTATTCTTTGGATAATTTTTTGGAAAGTATCCATGATAATGATAGAAGTCTTGTTGTTATGTTAGATCATTTAGAAGATCCTCATAATTTTGGGGCAATTATTCGTACTGCTGAGGCATTGGGGGTTGATTCTATTATTATTCCGAATGATCGAAGTGTTACGGTTAATTCTACTGTTGTTAAGACTTCGGCTGGAGCGATTAGTTATATGAAGATTGTTAGGGTAGCGAATTTGGGAAGTGCTATTTCTAAATTAAAGAAGAATGGTTTTTGGGTTGTTGGGACAGATATGGATGGAGAAGATTATTCGAAAATAGATTATTCTTCAAGAATTTGTCTAGTTATTGGGAATGAAGGAAAAGGGATTTCTAATGTTGTTAGGAAAAATTGTGATTTTATTGCTAGTATTCCCATGAGTGGTAAGATTAATAGTTTGAATGCTTCTGTTTCTTGTGGTATTGTTTTATCAGAGATTGTCTTATCGAGGAGAAGTTAATGCGTGAGATGAATGATTATGAGTTAGTTAGTTTAGCGCAAGAAAATAATGAGGAAGCAGGAGAAATTCTTTATCGTAAGTATCAGCCTTTAATATTGAAAAAGAGTAATAAGTATTTTAAGTATATGCAAAATAAGGGAGTTGAACTTACGGATTTAATTCAGGAATGTACGATTGGTTTTGAGGAAGCTGTTCAACGATTTAATCAGGATGATCATACGAGTTTTTATACTTTTGCTAGTATTTGTATGGATAGGCAGTTGATGAGTGAATTGACCAGACAAAATCGTGATAAATATCGTTTTTTGAATGAGGCTATTCCTCTTGAGAGTATTGATGGTGATGATGAGGGAAGTTTGATTAATTGTATTGGTGATAATCGAAATAATCCTGAGGAAGGTCTTTTATTGGATGAAAATTTTAAGGAAATTTATTTGAAGATAGCGAATAAGCTTACGGATTTTGAGGAATGTGTTTTTCGTCTTCGTTTGCAGGATTTTGATTACCATGAGATTGCTAGTATATTAGATAAGGATAGAAAGAGTATTGATAATGCGATTCAACGAATTAGAGGAAAAATTAAGGGGATTATTTAAGTAAAATACTTAGGAAGATTGGGGAGAGTTGATATGGATAAGATTGTAGTAAAGGGTGCTAGGGTTAATAATTTAAAGAATATTGATGTAGAAATTCCTAAAAATAAATTGGTTGTGATTACTGGGGTTAGTGGTTCTGGTAAGAGTTCTCTTGCTTTTGATACAATTTATGCAGAAGGGCAAAGAAGGTATGTAGAATCTTTATCGGCATATGCAAGACAATTTTTGGGAAATACTGAACGGGTAGATGTAGATAGTATTGAGGGATTATCTCCTTCTATTAGTATTGATCAAAAGACTACAAATAATAATCCTAGGAGTACAGTAGGTACAGTTACGGAAATTTATGATTATTTGCGTCTTTTATTTGCAAGAATTGGTGTTCCTTATTGTCCAGATCATCATGTTCCTATTTCTAGTCAGAGTATTGAAGAAATGGTGAATAAAGTACTTGGTTATGAAGAAGGAACAAAGATTATGATTTCTTCTCCTGTTGTTAAGGGAGAGAAAGGGACACATAAAGAAACTTTAGATATGCTTAGACGTGATGGGTATGTTAGGGTTAAAATAGATGGAGAAGTTTATGATTTATCTGATGAAATTGAGTTAGAAAAAAATAAAAAACATACTATTTATGTTATTGTTGATCGTCTTGTTGTTAAAGAGTCTATTCGTAGTAGACTTTATGAATCTATGGAAGTTGCGACTAATTTAAGTCATGGTAAAGTTATTGTTGATATTGTTGGTAAAGGTGAAGTTTTATTTAGTGAGAATTTTGCTTGTCCGTATTGTGATTATTCTTTAGAGGAATTAGAGCCTAGGATATTTTCTTTTAATGCTCCTTATGGGGCTTGTCCTGATTGTAAGGGGCTTGGTGTTCAATATAAGATTGATGTTGATTTGGTTATTCCTGATAAGAATAAATCAATTAATGAAGGAGCGATTACTACTATTACTGTAGATGATTATAATAATATTATTATGACTCAACTTAGAGCTGTTAGTGATTATTATGGGATTGATTTGAATAAAAAAATTAAAGATTTGAAAAAGAAGGAACTAGATATTATATTATATGGTTCTCCTGATGTTTTGGAGTATCATTATGTTTCTAAAAATGGAAATACTAGAGTTTCTAGAGATTATTTTGAGGGAATTATTACAAATTTAGAGAGAAGATATATTGAGACTAAGAGTGGTTGGATTAGGGAATGGATTGAGCGATTTATGATGGAACTTCCTTGTCCTACTTGTGGTGGTTCAAGACTTAAACCTAGTGTTTTATCGGTTCTTATTAACGGAAAAAATATTTTTGAAGTAACAAATCTTTCTATTCGAGATTTAAGAAATTTTATTGGAGAATTAACACTGACAAAGGAACAGGCTGAAATATCAGAAATTTTAGTAAAAGAGATTTTATCTCGATTAGATTTTTTGATGAATGTTGGGTTAGATTACTTAACCTTATCGAGAAGTGCTGGTACTTTATCTGGAGGAGAAAGTCAGAGAATTCGGCTTGCTACTCAGATTGGTTCTAGATTGACTGGGGTTTTATATGTTCTTGATGAACCTAGTATTGGTCTTCATCAAAGAGATAATCGTAAGCTTATTGATTCTTTACTTAAAATGAGAGATTTAGGAAATTCTTTAATTGTTGTAGAACATGATACAGATACCATGTTGGCTGCTGATTATTTAATTGATATTGGTCCTCTTGCTGGTGATAATGGCGGGCTTGTTATGGCTTGTGGAACTCCTGAAGAAGTTATGGCAGATGAAAATAGTTTGACAGGTAAATATTTAACAGGTGAGTATAAAATTGAAGTTCCTAAGAAACGAAGAAAAGGGAATAAAAAATACTTAACTATTAAGGGCGCTATAGAACATAATTTAAAAAATATTAATGTAAAGATTCCTCTTGGAACATTTACTTGTGTAACAGGAGTAAGTGGTTCTGGGAAGAGTACCTTAGTGAATGAGATTTTATATAAAGCATTGGCTAATCATTTATATCGTTCAAAAGAAAAACCTGGTAAACATAAAGAGATAAAGGGATTAGAAAATATTGATAAAGTGATTCAAATTACACAAAATCCAATTGGAAGGACGCCACGAAGTAATCCTGCTACTTATGTTGGGGTATTTGATGATATTAGAGATATTTTTGCTGAAACTAAGGAAGCTAAGATAAGAGGCTATGACAAGGGGAGATTTTCTTTCAATGTTAAAGGAGGAAGATGTGAAGCTTGTTGGGGTGATGGAGTAAAAAAGATTGAAATGCATTTTTTACCAGATGTTTACGTTGCTTGTGAAGTTTGTGGTGGTACTAGATATAATCGTGAGACATTGCAAATTAAGTATAAAGAAAAGAGTATTTATGATGTTTTAAATATGCGTGTAGATGAGGCATTAAAATTTTTTGAAAATCATGCTAAGGTTAGAAATAAATTACAAGTACTTCATGATGTTGGATTAGGTTATGTACAATTAGGACAACCAGCACCTACTTTATCTGGGGGTGAAGCAGCTCGTGTGAAGTTAGCAAAAGAATTACAAAAGAAAGCTACGGGAAAGAGTTTGTTTATTTTGGATGAACCTACCACTGGTCTTCATTCTCACGATATTAAGAAGTTATTAAAGATATTAGAGAGAATTGTTGATAATGGCGATACAGTTCTTGTTATTGAACATAATTTAGATGTTATTAAAGTAGCTGATTATATTATTGATTTAGGACCTGAAGGTGGAGATTTAGGAGGAAATGTTGTTGCTACTGGGACTCCTGAAGAAGTTAGTCAGGTTTCTGGATCTTATACAGGGGAATTCTTAAAAGAAGTATTAGAAAAAGATAAATCTTAGAGAATTCTCCTTTTTGATTGTTTTAGATATTTAAGTATTTTAAGGAAATAAGGGATGAATAATGAAAGAAATTTTAGGGTATTTAAATTATTTGAAAGTGGTAAAAAAATATTCTGATTGTACAATTTTGGGGTATAAGGAAGATTTGTGGGAACTATATGATTTTAAGAATGATGTTTTAAAGTATCGTGAAGAGGATGTTAGAGATTATTTAGAATACTTATATAGTAGGGGACTATCTAGAAATACTATTTCTAGGAAACTTAGTTCGATTCGTAGTTTTTATCGCTATATGGAAGATGAGGGGAAGATTTTTCAAAATTATTTTAAGGAAGTTTCTAATCCTAGGAAGAAAAGTTTATTACCTAAATATGCAAGGGATAGTGATTTAGAGAAGATGTTTCATGCTTTTTCTTTGGATGATGTATTAGGACAGAGGAATGCGTTAGTGTTGGAGATGCTTTATGCTACTGGAGTGCGTGTTAGTGAGCTTGTTAATATTTGTGTAGGGGATATTAATTTGTATGATAAGACAATTCATATTTTGGGGAAAGGTCGAAAGGAAAGAGTAGTTTTCTTTGGTAGTTATTGTGAAGATGTATTAAGAAAATATTTAAATGATGGGTATTTGAAATTAAATCAGAAACAAAGTAAATATTTATTTTTGAATAAAAATGGGGAAAAGTTATCTAGTCGATATGTTCGAAAAATAATTGATATGGCTGTTTTAAAGTGTGGGGTGGATTATCATATTTCTCCTCATACATTAAGGCATACTTTTGCAACAGATATGCTTAATAATGGGGCTGATTTGATGACGGTTAAGGAATTGCTTGGGCATAGTTCTGTTAATACTACAGGAATTTATACACATGTTAGTAATGAAAGATTGAGAAATGTTTATGAGTTTGCTCATCCTAGGGGAAAAGAGTAGAAAAATTATATTATAAATATTTTTTTGATATTAATTAATAGTTTATCGTTTGTTCGTATGTTTATTAAATGAAATAAGTTATAATTAACTTTTGTGATAATATAAATTGAAAAAAATTCAAAAAATAAAATACTAAAATGACTTGCTTTTTTTTTTGTTTTATATTATGATGAATATGGCATAAGAAATTATGCTCACTCCATACGGAATAAAATGTAGGAGTGTATTCAACCAAAACCCCCTGAAATTCCCCTCGAGAGAGGGGAATACTTTTGTTTATAAGGGATTTTTAACTATTTTGGATTTATCTAGATACCACACTAGATACCAAATATTATTTTTTAGATACTAAATTATTTTTTTATTAAAGTTTATTTAAATACCTAGATTTAAATTATCTATGGTATTTTTTACATTAGTTAGATTATTAGGAAACATATGAGCATAGGTATCTAATGTTTCTTTAGTACTAGCGTGTCCTAAATATTTTGATACAGTTGTTACTGGTTGTCCAGTATTTATTAGTAAAGAAGCACAACTATGTCTAAAAGAGTGTAGTGGAATTCTTCTAATATCTGCATTTTTAGCAATTCTACCATTAATTCTAGACATCATTCCAAAAGTTAATGGATCATGTTCTCCGAAGATAAACCATTTGTCATTGAAGCCATAGTACTTCTTTTTTTCATTGTATAAATTTACTAAATCGTTATATAAGACATCAGTGAGAGGTAATGTTCTAATACTTTTAGAAGTTTTAGGTGGAGTTAATTCATAATACTTTTGACTATCCTTAACACTATTAGCTTGTTTAGTAATAGATACTAATTTATTATTCCAATCTATATCAGACCATTGAAGACCTCTTGCTTCACCACGACGTAATCCACAATAATATAACATTTCAAACATTGCTTTATCATTTAGATTAGTAGTACCAGTTATATATTTTTGAAATTCTTCGAAAGTGTAAACATCTTTTTCTACTTTCATTTCATTAGGGTCTTTAAAGAACTCTATTTTTTTATAAAATTTCATTAAATTAATATCATACATTTTCATTCCCCAATTAAGAATAATTTTCAAAAACTTTTGAACATCATTTCTAGTAGAACATTTAATAGGTTTATTCCATAAATCCTGTTGGAACTTATGATATAGATTTCCATCCATATCTTTTAATTTAACATTTTCAAAATCAGCAAAATATCTTCTTCTTTTTAAATATGTTTCCATTGTTCTTCTTCGAACTTTATTTTTTTGAGATTCGATATATTGGTCAGTAAGAGTACCAAATGTCATATCCATATCTCCACCAAATTCAACCTTACTATTTAAAAACTCTCTTTCAGCATTCATCGCATCTAATTTAGTTTTATAAGCTTTAGAAAACTTTTTATGCCATTTTCCATTTTTATCTTTTTCATTCCAATAATATTTATATTTACGACCGTCTTTGGTCCATTGATTTTTTGGTAATTTATATATTCCCATATTTCATTCCTCCTTTTTGTTGGGATTTATAAATATACCAGTTCGTAACAATTATATTTTATCATACAAACCACGAATATTTATAATCATCTCTCAAAATCATCTTTAGATTTTGAATGTTTCTTTAAATAACTATTAGTTTTATCAATAGCAAAATCTATATCATTTGCTTCATACCAAGTATATGGTATATGAAGAATATCAAATATTTTAGAAGTTAGTGAGAATATTTTATTTTGAATTTTCTTTTTAAACATCTTAAATTCATTAGTTATTTCTTCAAATTTATTTTTCAATATATTTATTTCATTATCTTTTTCGCTAATAATTTTCTTTTGACTATCAATAATTCTATTTTGTTCTTTATAAGTTTTACCTGATTTAAAATCATTAACTTCTTTAGTTAGAAGTTTAATTTCTAAATCCTTTTTAATATTATCTTCAGCAAGTTCTTTTGAGTAAGTAGATAGATTATCTATATCTTCATCTTTATATTGCTTAATAATACCTTTTTTAATAGGATTTAAGATATCTTTTGATGTTTCTTTATCAACTTTATCAATAAATCTATTCTCGGCTTTGTTTGCCTCTTTTAATAGCTCATTTTCTTTTTTTATTTCTTTATTTAAAGCATTTAATTCTTTTTGTTGTTTCATAGCATTAGTTAGATGAGTTTTATCCCCACCAATTTCACCTCTAAATAAGTTATAACCTTTTGACTTAATAAATTCGTTATAATCATCTTGAAGTAGAGTATAAGAAGCATTACCACCTTTTTGTTTCCAAAATTGATCAGAGTTTAGAAATTTACCTTTAACTGTTTCATAGATATTATTTCCATTTTCATCTTTCTTTTGAATTGGTACTAATTTCTTTTCTCCTTTTTTATTAGTTATTTCGTGTTTTAATTGATGACCATTTTCATCAAGTTCAAATACTTTTCTTTTAACTTCATTAACTACTGGAGTAAAATATATATGCATATGTGGAGTAGATTCATCAAGATGTATTGCTGCATATCTTATATTTTCTTTTCCTACGAAGTCAGAAATAAAGTTAAGACTTTCATCAAAAAATCTTTTTATTTCAGTTGGTAATTTATGGTTTTCATCTATAACAACATGTCTAATTGGTTTACCAGCGTTATCTCCAGTTTTATAAACTTCTCCAGTATCTTTAAATTCCATTCCGTAATGTTCAAAGAATTCTTGACCACTTGTTATGATTAAACCATTCAATACTTTTGTACTTTTTTTATTTGGGTTATAGTTTATATTATTAGAATAAAGATAATCATATGTAGAACTTGCTAGAGTAGGTCCATCATAATTTATTAATTCTATATTATATGGAGTTCTAGTACTATCATATTTACCAGAACCTTTTCTTTCCTTTAATTCTTTATCTAGTCCACCAATATCTGATGCTTTAAATTTTTCTAATCGTAGAGCTTGTTTTCCTGAGTACATTTATTTTGACCTCCTTTCAATGCTTGTTTTAAAATAATACTCTATCTCACTAGGGCATAACATATGCCCAACCGTGAGCTAAGGAATATTCCTTAGAATCCTTTATGCTTGTAATAGCTAGAGCCAATACCTAATAAATAGGTAAAGGCATTCGCTATCACAAGATTAATTAAACGATATACTATATCATTTAATTAATAGATAATGAATTCACTATCGCCACTTCCAACCTTACAGGTCAGAACGTGCCACGTTCATTCATTATTTTCGGAAGGTTCTTCATAAGAACAATGCCATAATCTCTCATTAGCATTTCTTTTACTTGTTATATGAAGACCTTCTTTTTCGAGCAATTGCAGGTTTCTTTGAATTAAACCTCCAAGTTGTGTTGGAGTTAATAAAATATTTGTTTTAGACAAGATATCTGATATTGTGTAATCAAAATCTTTCCTAGCAACTGCATATTTTATAAATAGTAGTAGATTATAATCAGTCTCATCATCAGTATTCTCATTTATAACGCTAAATGTTTGATTTTCATTTCTTTTCAAATTTAATTCTAATCTACTAAAATCTCTACCTTTATAATCTAAAGTTAGTTTATTACAATTATTTTTTGATTCTTTTAATTTCATAATTCCAGATGCGTCAGCAGTTAGTCCGACACTACCCATAATTCCATTACTTTTATTTAAGTGATGTGTAACAAATAATGTACAGTTATATTTTCTACATATTTCTTTAAATTTTTTAAATACAACATTATTTATTTCTTGATAATCATTTTGATTATAGTCACTATCAAATTTAATGTCTTTAAACATATCAATTATTACGAATAAAGGTTCTTTATCAAAGGTTAATTCATGAATATCTCTTTCAATATCTCTGATATAAAAATCAGGAATATCATCTATATCTATAATGTGAAGTTTATTTACGTTTGGTTTCAAATTCATTAATTTAAATCGGTCTTGTAATTGATTTATATCGCCCTCTGTGGTAATATATAAGACATGAGAGGGATTTACTTTGAATCCTAAAAAATCTTCTCCAGTAGTAAGAGAGAAGGCAAGTTGCTGAGCAAACATTGACTTGCCAACCTTAGGATGAGATACAAGTAGATAAACTCCATTTGATATCATTAGGTTTTCGACGATGATATCTTTTTTTATGCTTTTATTTACTTCGTTTATTTGTTTCAATTTGTATCTCCTTTCTTACATATTTTTAATTAATTCTTTACTTGAAACTCTAGATTCTAAATAAGGAATATCTATATCAAAGAATGCTACAACTTCTTTAGTTGGAACAACAGACTTTGGAATAAGATAACCTTGTTTTTCAAGCTTTTCTTTTATTTTCTTTTTAGCCTTTAGTGCAGAATTTCTTCCTAGATGTCCAAGTTTCATAATATCTTCTAGGGTGCACCATTGCTTAGCTATTAATTTTAATGTTTCTTCTGCAGACATATATTTTTCCTCCTTTCGTATTAATTTTTTTGTGGTGATACATAAACGTAATATGTATCATCTAATGAATTATAGATAATATATTTTTTCTTTCTTAATTCTCTAAATGCTAATGCAACATCTTTTCTACTATCATTACTAAGAGAGTAGAGGTCAGTATTTTCAAGTTCATCATTAGTTCTAACTAATAATGAATTAAGCATACCAGTTGCTCCGATAGATAAATCTTTAGGGATTATATAATTATCAATATTATCTTTCTTAAATAATCTCATATTCTTTACCTCCTTTCTTGCTAATGTCCGATATTAAGGACAATTTAAATATAACACTGTCCGAAAATATTGTCAATACAATTTGACCAAAAAACTAGACATTTAAACAAAAACGTGGTAAAATTAAATTGTCGAGAGAAAAAAGGGGAGAAAGAAGTGTTATTATGAACTCAGAAGAACTTAAAAATTTAATTGAATCAGCTAGAGAAGCAAAAGGTATTTCACAAAGAGAACTTGCTAAATTAACAGGTATTAGTAGAAGTACTTTAAATGATTTAATTAATGGTAAAATAAAAAAAGTAGATATTGATGATCTACGTAAAATTGCGGAAACTTTAGATATGTCATTACAGAAACTATTAAAAGCTTCTGGATATGATGAAATGTCTTTATATTTTCATGCTCATAAAAATAAAGATAAATATGCTGATAAGTCTAGTAAAGATTTAAAAGACTTAATTGAACAATATAAAGAATCAGAAACAGATTTATTACAATTTGATTTTAATAAAAGAGAAAAAGCAAGAGAGGCTGGATTTATAATTTTTGAAGTAGCAGAACATTTAAAATTACTTAAAGATGGAAAAAGCGAATATACATTAGAACAAGCAGTAGAAGAATTAAATAAAGCACAAGATTTACTTAATCCAATTATGGATAAATATGATTATAGTAAATTACCAAAGAAAAATTAAATTAAAATATTATGAAAGCAATGTAAATAAATATTTATTTTGAATAGCAATTTCTTATAATAGAAAAAAATAAAGAATGCCTATTAAATAGTATGAACATGGATAAACCTTAGGAGGTTAGTATATGAAACAGGTACGAAAAGCAGTAAGAACATTTTTAATTAATGATAATAAAGTTATTGTTATCAAATATAAGACAAATAAAAATATGAATTATTATGATATTCCTGGTGGAAAAGTTGAAGAAAATGAAAGTGCTATCGACGCGTCGATTAGAGAATTTAAAGAAGAAACTGGAATAGAAGTTATTAATCAAAAGTATAAAGGTAATGTTATTATAGAATATCCAAATATGGTATTTGATTTTGATATATACTTAGTAAATGATTATAAAGGTAATCCACAAGAATTTGATGAAAATTATTCTATGTGGATTAATATAGAAGATTTATTAAATGAGAATAAAAAATTTCCTAGTGTGGAAATAATCAAATATTTAGAAAATAATGATATTAATTTAAAAATATATTCTGATGATAATCACAATATATTAAATATAGAATAATAATTAAATCTTAAGGGTTTATTAAGGATTTATTTAGAAAGGAGTTTAAATATGAATAAGAAAAATATAATAAATACAAATGATTTAAAAATTAGACTTTGCACTTCAGAAGATGTTAAAGACATTTATGAACTCCAAAATATAGTAATAGAATATTTCAAAGAAAATGAGAAAGGTTATTTTCTTCCATTTAAAGAAGAAAGCTATTTAAGAATTGTAAATGATCCAATTAATGATGGTGAAATTTATGGAGCGTTTTTAAAAGATAAAATGATTGCTTGGATATTTTTATCAGTATCAAATAGAATGGAACAAATTAAAAGTTTTATTCCAGATATTAATGGAAATTGTGCTGATATTGATGGAATTATAGTTTTGCCTGAATATAGAGGAAATGGATTGCAAAAAATCCTTGTTAATTATTTAGAAAAAAGAGCTAGAGAATTAGGTATTCAAAATATTCTAGCAGAAGTAACATTTGGAAATGAATATAGTTTAAGAAATTTACAAAATTTAGGATATGAAATAAAAACTTGGTATCAAAAAGATAAAAATATAAAAAGACATATTTTGTTAAAGAGGTTAAAAAATGATTAATATAAACAATATAAAAAATAACATTGAAACTTTAAAAAAAGAATTACCAAGTTTAGAAATTGATAGTATATTTTTAGAACAAGATGGAAAAACGGAAAAATTGTTTTATAAAGATGAGCAATTACATGAATTAAGAAGTTGTGCAAAATTGTTAGTAGCAATGGCTATTGGAATTGCTATTGATAGAAAAATGAAATTTGATAATCAAGTTATATCTTTAAATACAAAAATTTATCCAATAATCCAAAATAAAGTAAATATTAAAAGAGAAATTAATTTATTAAAAATTCAAAAATGGACCGTAAGAGATTTATTAACACATACAACAGGTTATGAATCTCAAATGATGTCAGAAAGATATATAGAGAATATTGATAAAGATAAATTGCTAGATTATGCATTAAACTATGACATACCTTATAAAGTAGGAGAAAGATTTGCTTATAACAATGCTGAACCATTTATATTATCAGTATTTTTTCAAGAAGCATTTAAAATTAATTTGGCAGATTTTATAAATGAAAATATATTTAAAAAAATAGATATTTTAGAATATGAATGGGAGAACTATGGAGAATATTGCCCTGGTGCAACAGGACTTTATATGAAGCATATTGATTTTCATAAAATAGGCCAATTGTTATTAAATAATGGTAAGTATAACGATGAACAAATTATTTCAGAAGATTGGATAAATGAAATGTGCAAATTACAATTAGAAACTCCTTCTGCATATAAATCAGACAGAGTATTTCCTAAAGTGGGAATCGGATATTATGTATTTATTTCACGAGATGGATATATTTTTAGAGACGGGTCAAATGGTCAGTATATAATTGTAAATAAAGAAAAAAAACTTTTAATAACAATTATGTCATCTGAAAAAGAAATGAAAAATGTAACAGAGATATTAAGAAATATAATTTAATAATGAAAGGATAGGCTAATATGTTAGATAAAGTTTTAGAGACGAGCAAGTTTGTAGTTGATAATGCAAAACATGTAAAGATTAATTATGACAAAGCAAATGAATTAATAGATGAATTATTAAAATTTGATAATGTTCACTATTTAACTAAAGTACCTTATGGTGTTTATGATATGAGTACTAGAGATATAATCAACTTTTTACTTATATATGATTCAATAGACTTTTCTTTTTGGGGTAATCCTAAATGGACGATTAATGTAATGGAAAAGATTTAGATGGAGGGATAGCACTATTACATTGTATTTTTAATATGTTTGATGGTCGTGATAGCTTAGAAGTTTATAAACAACTAGAAAATATGACATTAGAAGACTTTAAAGAGATTTTAAAAGGAAATATTGATATTCCACTTTTAGAAGAAAGATATAAAATAGTTTCTAGTATAGCTGAAATAGTAAATAAGAAAATGAATGGAAGCTTTTATGACTATATAAAAGATATGAATACTGATCAAGAAATATTTAAAACTATACTTAACAATTTTAGTGGTTTTGAAGACACTAGAACTTATAAAGGGCAAACTGTATATTTTTATAAATTAGCACAATTATTGACTTCTGATATTTTACACGTAATTGAAAATAAAGAACAAAAAGAGGTTGATTATTCTAATTTATTAGGATGTGCAGATTATAAAATACCACAAGTAATGCAAGGGTTTGGTATTTTAGAATATGATACAAAATTATCTTCACTATTAGAAACTAAGACTGAAATAGAGGAAAATAGTGAATATGAAGTTGAAATTAGAGCTAGTATGATAGTTGTAATAAATTATATATGGGAACAAATAGATAAAATTATTGATAGAATTGATATAAATGACTTTATATGGAGTAAAGGTCAAGACAAAACTAAAAAATATAAACCTTACCATTTAACTAGAACAAAATCATACTAAAAATTATTATCAAGAATTAAAAAAAAGAAAGGATTTGTTATAAATGAAAATTATAACTGTTTGTGGTAGTTTAAAATTTTATAAGGAAATGATGGATATTACGGAAAAAATAGAATTACAAGGTAATTGCATGTTAGTACCTATATATAATCCTTCAAAATCGAGTAAAGATGACTTTACTGAAGAAGAAGCATTAATGCTAGATAAAATGCATAAGGAAAGAATAAAATTATCAGATGCTATTTTAGTTGTAAATGTTAATGATTATATAGGAAGCAGTACTAAAAGTGAAATTGAATTTGCTAAGTCATTAAATAAAGAAATTATTTATTATACTGATATAGTGGATAAAGAAATATAAGGTAGGTTTATTATGAAAGTATTAAGTTTAACAGAACCTTATGCAACATTAATAAAAAATGGAAGTAAAACTATTGAAACTAGAAGTTGGAAAACAAATTATAGGGGTAGATTATATATTCATGCAAGTTCAACAAAAATTCCAAAAGAATATAAAGATAATGAACAATTAATGTCATTAGTTAATTTAAATGAATTAAACTATGGTAATATAATTTGTTCTTGTGAATTAGTAGATTGTATTGAAATGACAGATAAATTTATAGAGGATATAAAGAAGGATAAAAATGAATATATAACAGGTGTTTATGCTGTCGGAAGATATGCGTGGATATTAAAAGATATAAATATATTAGATAAACCTATCAAAGCTAAAGGACATTTAGGTATTTGGAATTTTGAATGATTTTTAGATGTAATATTAAATTATCAGAAAATTTAGACAAAAATGACACTGTGACACTATAGATGAGCGTAGGTACTCCAAATATAAAGTGTCATAGTGTCATTTGATAATAAAAATAACAGAATATATGATATAATGTTATATATAAAGAGAGCGCTAGTACAGGCTTATAGTTTATAAGTTTTTGTATTGGCGTTTTTTAGTAGTGAGGTGGTAAATTATGTTTGAAAAAATTATTGAAACAGGAAACAAAGTTGATTTTCATATTCATTCTATTGCATCTAAACATAAAGAAAGTAATGATTGTGTAGATTTATCTACTTTAGATAATATAGATTTATTGATAAAAAAATTGAACGAAAGAAAAATAAATATGTGTTCTATTTCAGATCATGATAATTTTGATTTTAATATATATAAGAGGCTAAAACAGGAAGAAAACAAAGGTAGTATTAAAAAAGTGTTTCCTGCAGTTGAATTTTCAGTAACATATGAGAGAAAAGTTTTACACATAATTACAATTTTCGAAGATAAAGATGAAGAAAAAATAGAGAAAATACAAAATGAAATATTTGATACTAAAAATAACAAACCATTTTATGATGATGTTGAATTAAATTCATTTTCTGAAAGTAAATATCTTAATATTTTAAAAAATATAGATTTAAATGTTGTGATGATAGCACATCAAAAGGAGACTTTATCAAGCAAAGAAACAAGAAATCATGATGTTATGAGTTTGGGAGAGGAAAAATTTGATGAATTAGTTTTCTTAGATTATTTTGAATCATTTGAATTTAAGAGAAAAAGAAATGAAATATTTAATAAAAATTATATTGAAAAAAATAAAGAAAAGTATAAAGATGCTACTTTAAGGTTTGTAACAGGATCTGATTGTCATATTTGGGCTAAATATCCAGAAGAAAATGATGATTTTTCATTTACTTATTTAAAATGTTTACCAACATTTCGTGGTTTGGCAATGGCAGTAACAAATACAAAAAGAATTAATTATGTTAATAATTTTTATTCTACTACTGATAAATATTTAGATAGTATTAATATTGAAATAGACAACAATAAATATGATATAAAGCTTTCTAAAGGTATTAATGTTATAATTGGAGATAATTCGATAGGTAAATCTTTACTTATTCACAAGTTAACTAATTATAATTACCTTAATGACCAAAAAATTAAAGATAGTTATTATGAATATTTAAAAAACAATAAAATTAAAATTAACTCCTCCATACCTGAATCAAATATTTCTAAATTCAATGGACAAGGTTCTATTAGAAAAATGTTTGAAAATAAAACTTTTGATAGTGATGAATTCTTAAATGGATTTTTTCCTGCAGAACCACTAGTAAGCAAGTATATTGAAATTTATAAATCTGAAATTGAAAATTATATTTCTATATTAAAAAATAAAGAAGAAAAAAGTAATGCATTTAATAAAATAACAAATTTTGATATATGTGTTATTGAGGCCACCTCAAAATCTTTAAATTTTAAAAATGTAACTCAAGCAACTATTGCTAGTATTAATTCAAAAATAAAAAAAATAGGTAAAATAGTTGAATATTTTGAATCAATTAATTCTTTGTTAGGAAAAATACAAGAAAATGATTTTTTTGATAAAGAGGATGAAAAATATATTAATGATAGTATAAATTCTAATATTATATTAATTTCAAAATATAAGAATAAAATCAAACAAAATTTATTTGAGATTTCTAAAATAAATATTATTAATGATGAATTCACAAGTAAAGACAAAGAACTGAAGAAGACAAAAACAGATGAAACGGAAAAAATAGCAAATTATGAAAGTAATAAGGATTCTTTTTCAGAAAATATTGTAAATTATTATTATAAGAACAAGAATAAAGTTAAATATGAACCCAATATAAAAGAGGAAAAGGTACCTACCACATCTAATAAAGTTGGAAAATATAGATTTGTTGCAAAGACTAAAATTAAAGAGATATCAAACACAAATTTATTAACTTTAATTAATAATGTTTTAGGAAAAAGTGTAAAAGATATAAATTTAATTGATTCAATTACTATCCCAGATAGATTTAGTAATAGGAATAAAGATATTTCTTATAATGATAAATTAATAAATCTAAAAAATGAATTAGATAAAGAAATAGATAATTATTTTTCAATTGATAAAGCAATAAATGATGCTAGTGATAAAGATGTAACAAAAGAATTATCATCAGGTTTTAATTCTAAAATTTATTTTGATTTAATATCTAATCAAACTGATGATAATAGGATATATATAATTGATCAACCTGAAGATGATGTATCACAACCATCTATAAAGAAAAATATACTCGGGGATTTTTATGATATGAGTAAAAATAGACAAGTTATAATAATTACGCATAATCCTCAATTTATTGTAAATTTAGATGTTGATAATGTTATTTTTATAGGAAAAGATGAAAATGATAAAATTTATATACAAAATGGAGCATTGGAATATTGTGATAAGAATTATGATATTTTAAAAATCGTTGCTGATAACATAGAAGGTGGAATAGACTCTATTAATGAAAGGTGGAAAAGATATGATAAAAACATATACGATGTATAATAAAAATGATAAATATACAATTAACAATGGAACTGAAGAAATATTTGAAATTTCTAAAAGTACATTAAGCGTTGATGGAAAGAAATTATATGATGCGTTATTTCTAAATTTTGAAAAAGGAGATAATATTAAGATTGAAAAGGATACTTCATTTGATGACAATGATAAACTTTCAAATGCTGTATACAGTAATATAGTTGAGGTCATTGAAAAGATTGTTACAGGAATTAATGATTTTGAAGAAGAAAAAGATGAATTTAATACATAAATAATTCTAGATACCAAAATCAGATACTAAATGATAAAAATAAAGTTATTTTTATAAACTTTAGTAAATTGTGATAAAAGAAAAAGCCTTATTTTGTAAGACTTTAACAGATTATTAAATTGTTACGAACTGATAATAATATTTCCCCCTGCCACATCCAATGAAAAAATAGACTTGATTTAAGCCAGTGTTTATAAGGGTTTGTGAGCATATAGAAGATTGAAAATAATTTTTGGGAACAACTTGGGAACAGGTTTTACTAAAATTGCATGATTATTGCAGACATTTATTAGAAAAAGTAGTATAATGTAATCATAGATTTCTATACAATTTAAAGTATAGAAATTTTTCTTTTATAAGGAGGATATATCAATGAATGAAATAGTACCAGAATTTAATGATTCTTTAGTAATTGATTCTTCAGATATAATGGGAGATTATTTGGAATTGGGAATTGATAGTATATTAGAAAACGATAGTTTAAAAGAAATTCCTATTATTAAAACTTTTTTAAGCGTTGGAAAAATTGCAAAGAATATTAGAGAAAGAAATTTAATTAAAAATCTTGTAATATTTTTAAATGAGCTTAATAGCGGAAATATAGATAAAGAAAAACTTAATAGGCATAAAGAAGAACTAAGACAAGATCACAAAAAAGCAGAAAAGGAATTAGGTAGAGTTTTAATTATTCTTGAACAAACAATTGACAATATTAAATCATCAATATTAGGTAAACTATACAAAGCCTATATTAATCAAGAAATAGATTGGAATTTATTTGTTGAATTTAGCGAAATAACAAATAGATTGTATGTAAATGATTTAAGTATATTGTTACTAATTTATAATAATCAGTTAAGTGATACTTCAAATAGGAGCGATTTGTATAGAATAGAAAGATTAAATTCCTTGGGAGTTGTTGGTTTAGCTCCTAAAGCTATTTTTATAGGCACAAATGCCAGTAGACAAGATAGTTACATAACATTGAATCAAATTGGTAAAATTTATTCTAATATTATTTTTAGATAGGAGGTTAAAAATTGAAAGGATTGAAGTTTTCTGAATTATTTGAAGTTGAAAAAGAAACTCTAGAAGAGGAAGGATTTGTTGACATTTCACTTTTATGTGATTTGCCACTGTTCATAGATCCTTTTCTAATATTTGGTAGTCAAAAAGAAGAATATCAAACATTAAATAATGAAATAAATAAATATTTATTATTTTTAAAAAATAAAGCTATTAATTATGATTTAACCACTGGGTTGTTAAAAAGTTGGTTTACCTTTTCTGAAGTTTCAAATCATTGACTTGGTTACTGTAAATTTGGAAATAAAGGATCTGGATTAGGGCCAAAATTTGCCAAAAATTTATATTTTAATTTAAAAAACAAATTAAATAATTTTGGTAGCAGTGATATTTTAAAAGTAGATCATATAGAAAAATTATGTTTAATTGATGACAATATTGGATCTGATAATATTAGTGATTTTGTTGTAAATATTATAAAAAAGTTTTTTTTGGATAAAACACAGGATTTTGCACAAAAATATCTAAAAAATGAACACTGTAAAATATTTAAAGTTGATAAGGTATACTTTGATTATAAGTTAGAAAGATGGATGCCTAAACAATATTATCTTCCATTTATCAATGATGAATATATTATATTAACTCCTATAGATATGTTGACAAAAGACTCTTCCTGGTTAAATACAAATGATATGTTAGATAGATTTTATTTGATAGTAGAGAAAATACCAAATGAACAATTAAAATTTGAAATAAATAATTATTTGTCTTCGTTATATAAAAAAGATATGACAAAGGAAGAAAAGAGAAAAAATCAGCTAGATGTTATAAAAGAATTTCCAGTGTTAATAGACTATTATCTCTTGGATCGTGAGGACACAGTTGATGAGGCTTCTGCAAGAGGTATAGAAAAAAGTTTATTTATAGATGAAACTATATCAACAATTGTACAGGGAATAGCTAATGCACTTAAAGAAACACGATTTTATGATTGCGATGATTCTTCATTTGAAGAGGCAAAAAAAAGAGCTTATTATTTGAAAAAATGTATTGAAGATAATGATGTGTATAGGTTGTTCTATGATTCAAAAGGGAATGTTAGGTTAACAAAAGAAGAAGATTTACAATTATTATTTAGATTAGTTTGCTTTGGTGTTATTTCTGATGTTAATAGAGAATGTAATAATGGCCGAGGACCTGTAGATTATAAGTTTTCTAAATCCAGCTTTGACAAGTCACTAATAGAATTTAAATTGGCTAGTAATTCTAAATTAAAACAAAATTTAAAAAATCAAGTTCAAATTTACGAAAAAGCAAATGACACAAAGAAATCGATAAAAATCATTTTATATTTTACTGAAAAAGAAAAAGAACGTGTAGATAAGATTTTGAAAGAATTAAAACTAACGAATGATGAATCCATTATCTTAATTGATGCGATTAATAATAAAAAGTCTGCTTCAAATGTTAAATAATTAAAATAACCGAGAAACTAACCTCGGTTTTATTGTTATCTAAATTATCTATTACGGCAACTACTTCATCTAAAGTACTTGTAAATAGGTGTGAATAAGTTTTTAAAGTTTCTTCAACTTTTGTATGACCTAAGTATTTTGCTACAACTTGAACATTAGCTCCTTTATTAACCAGTAGAGATGCACAAGAATGTCTGAAATCGTGTAATCTAATCTGTTTAACATCTGCTAATTTACAGTTAACATTTTTATGGTTAGTGAGTGTATTACTGCATATAGGAAGCATATCTCCAGCTACAAAGAAATTATCATTGAATCCTGGTATCTTTTCTGCCTCGTATTTCATCATTTTAAGGTCGTTTGTAAGGACTTGTGGCATCTTTAATATTCTTATACTACTTTTAGTTTTAGGAACCGAGAATCGCCAATTCTTGACCGATCCACAGCGATCATTAATTTGTTTAGTTATACTTAAAGTCCTATCTTTAAAATTAATATCTTTCCATTGTAATCCTCTAAGCTCTCCACGTCTTAATCCACAGTAGTATAATATTTCAAAAATACCAATCCATTTGATATCAGTTTCAACAGAAAGAAATTGTTTGAATTCTTCATAAGTAAAAAATAATTGTTCCTTTGGAAATTCATTAGGATCATTAAAGTTATACATTTTAGGATATACCTTAGTAAAGTTAAATTCATGCCAAGCAGTAGCATAATTTAAAATAGTTTTTAATAGCTTATAAATATCATTCTTAGTTCTTGTAGCAAGATGAGTACTATTTATTTCATCATGCCATCTTTCAAAAGTAGGGTAGTTAAAATCTTTAAGTTTAACTTTATATAGTGATTTTAAATAGGGTAATTTATTGTTGTAACCATATAATGTATTTTCCTTAACTTTATCTTTTCTAAAATCAATAAACATTCTAATCATTTCTTCAAAAGTTACATTATTAGTATTCTCATATTCTCTTAATTTTAATTTAAATTCAAACTCAGCATCTTATGCTTCCTTTTTAGTTGCATATCTACCTGATTTCTTAGTTTTATGAGTACCATCAATATCTTCATATTGAGTCTTATAAAACCATATCTTACCATCTTTAGTAGGCCTATTATCTTTATACACACCCATATAAAAATTCCTTTCTACAAAGGAAATACGTGAATTTTTAGACTAAATTCCGTTTTTTATGAAAATCTTTGAAATACAAGACT
>ENA-OPWR01000679-OPWR01000679.1-human-gut-metagenome-genome-assembly--contig:-NODE-679-length-29776-cov-4.498604_pt1 | contig 29776 bp, 30 predicted proteins | sample MGYA00241507_ERZ502006 | MGnify/ENA primary metagenome ERZ502006 (study PRJEB25962, sample SAMEA2043041) | human gut metagenome | biome: human gut; feature: human-associated habitat; material: faeces...
GAAATAATGAAGGTATGGGAATATACCTTTTAAAGTTATTTATAATAAAATTATTGCTCATATTATTATGATTTGTTATAATTTATATAGATTGATTCATATGAATCGTTATTGCCGAGAAGAAGTTGTAGACCTCTACGTCGTCGGCACCAGATTGATACTAAACTCGAACTTTTCATTTTTTGATTAGTTCGAGTTTTAATATACCTCGTAAGTTATTGCTTATCTAGATTTATGAAAAAAATTAAATACTGAAAATTTTAAAGAGCACGAATTTACAGCCTTTGAAAATTTGGCTGAAAAAAAGTTTTTACATGTCACCACAAAAATGGATTAAAGAAACTAATGCGATTGGTATTATTTCAAAGTCCGGAAATAATGGTGGTACATATGCAAGAAGTGATATTGCATTAGAATTTGTTAGTTGGTTGTCTCCAGAATTTAAATTATATGTTATACAAGAATTTGAAAGATTAAAAAGAAATGAGTTTTATCAGTATAAAATGGATTGGACCGCAAATAGAATGTTAGCTAAAACTAATTATAGAATTCATACTGATTCAATAAAACAAAATATTGTTCCAAAAATAACCAAAAATCAAAAGAAATATATTTATGCAGAATAAACAGATGTATTAAATGTTGCTTTGTTTGAAATTCTTGCTAAAGAGTGGGAATAAAGTAATCTAAATTTAAAAGAAAATATTAGAGATTATACGGATTTAAAACATTTATTAATATTATGTAATTTAGAAAATACAAATGTAGAATTAATGATAACATTCCTCAAAAAGAAAGATTAATTAAATTAAACAATTCTGCAATTAGACAAATGAAAGTGTTAGAAAATGATAAAACAATTAAAGAATTAGAAACTTTAAATAAAAATTTAGTTGAAACTAAATAAATCATGGTAATTTAAAAACACCAGGAAAAATTTTATAGGATAGAGTTACATTAACAAGATAATATAAAAACTACTTCTAATTGAAAAGAGTAGTTTTTTCTTTAATTTAATTTTTCTTAAATATACTTTTAATTAATTTTTTAATGCCTTTTTCTTGCTGTTCTTTCTTTGTTGGTTCAACTCCTTCTGGTAAAGTCATTTTTAAATTGCCTTGTTTGAAAAATAAAACATCACTTAAAGAATAAAGTTTAAATCCAAGTAGTTCATGCTGTGTTATCATACTTAAATTTTCTTGTTTTTGTTCTGATGTCATAGAATTAAATTTTTGTGCAATTTCATTTCTATCAGATGATATACTTTGTCATAGTGCCATAATCTCTTCATCTGATAAATCCTTAACTTCATTATAATCAACTATCCAATCAAGACTTTTGAAGAAAATTATTGCTTCTTTTTCTTTAAACTCAATAAAGTCATATCTGTTATCGTCACAAACAATAAAACTTCCATCTCCTACAGTATCTATAAGAATATCTGCAGGTACTGGTAAATCACTATGAATTAAATAAGCTAAATCATTCTTTTGAACATAAGCAGCATTATTAGTAATTATTTTCACCTCTAAATCTCCTCCCGTTGAGCTATATAATAACATAAGTTTCTTCTAACTTCTACATTTTTAACTGTATTTTATATAAATATGATAAACTATATACTAAAGTTTGGTGATAATTCCGCAAGAATCTAAATATTTTTATAAAGGTATGCCATTAGCTGAATATTGTAAGAAAAATAATCTTAATATAAATACTATACGGACAAGAATTTGGAAGAAAAAACAATCAGAAAAATATAAAGATTACTCTGATGAAAAAATAATTAATTTAGTTATAGAAAGCACTGGAAGTGGTATTAAATATATGTATAAGGGAGTAAACTAAGACAGTACTGCTTAGATAACAATATTAACTTTGAAACAATCTCTTCAAGAATAATTAGTTTGAAAAAGAAAGATAAAACTTTATCAAATGATGAATTAGTAATGGTAGTAATGGAAAAATTTAATAACCAAAACTTTCGCTTTTTTTACCAAGGTATGCCATTAAAAGAATATTGTGAAAAACATCCAGAAATAAGTTATTCTACTATTAAAGGTTATATAAGTAGAAAAAAAGCAAAATATCCAAATTTAACTGATATAGAACTAATTGAAAAATATTTACAGAAATCATGATTATGATATCTATAAAAACTTAAGTGATGATGAGTTTATTGAAATGGTAATGGATAAATATCAACCATTTACTCCAAAATATGTATATAAAGGTCTCACTCTAAGACAATATTGTCTTAAGAATGATTTGTCTTATTATAGTATTGTCTCTTTTGTAAAAAGAAAATTAGCAGAAAATAGTAAAAAAACAATTGATGAATTAATCAATGAAGGAATAAATACTATTAATAGATATGGGATAGTTTATTATTATAAAGGTATTCCTTTAAAAGATTATGCCAAAGAACACAACTTAAATGTTGCTACAATCCGCGTAGCTGTTTTAAAAAAGGTCGCTAATAGTAATCGTTCTTTTCAAGAAATCGTTGATGAATGTGTGGAATCATGTGGCAAACTTCCAAGAAAATACTATTAATGATATGCCACTTTTTACTTATTGTAAGAAGGCAGGAATAAGTTATAACACAGTTATCAAGAAGTATTTAAATGAATATCAAGATAAGAAAGACTTATCAGTTACTGAAGCTATAAAAGAGATTGTTGATTATTATCTTTTAAATCCACCTAATAAATATTTTTTAATAATCAATCGTTAGCAAATTTTTGTGACGTTAATAATTATCCATATTTAGCAATTTATCGAAGAATTAAAATATTAGAATCTAAAGATTTAGATAGAGAAGATATAATAACAACTGCTATTAAAAAATATGAATATAAACTACAAATAAATAAGATAAATGAAATATTTAAAAATTTAAAGGATAACAAAATATGGCGGAGAATTTATACGCTTTTCACCTCTTTGTGATATCGGTTTTCGTAAAGGAATAGTTGATACTTTAGAAGCAATCGGTATGGCTGATGAAACCATTGAAGAATGAATAGGTTGGTTTATCTGCTAAAATGGTAGTAAATGTTGAAGAATCTCTATCATTAGCTAGAAATGCTAATACAGGAAAATACTAGAAACAATAGAATTAGAACTTAAAGAATATTCTTTTTATAAAACCAATTTAGTTAAGTGTTTACTATTAGATAATAATAAGAAAATAAGATATCCAACTAAGATGGAAATAACTAAATGTTTAGATAATTTAATTTATGAAATAGAAATTGTTAAACCTAAAACAGTATTTCTATTAGGAAAGATAGTGTATGATAATGTATACAAATATTATAAAGATAATAAATTAGATGTTAGTAAACTTTTCTATATTGAACACACGTCCTACATTTATATATATAAAAGAAAATATCTGAAAGAATACATTGAAAAAGTAAAAAAATTAATCATTACTAAAGGAGAGTAGAATCAATACTTTCTTTATTTTTGCCTTCATTTAAATTGCTATTTTTATTCTGCTATGGTATAGTTAACTTATAGATAAGGTAAACTTATCTTAACTAAATAATAGGAGTAATAAATGAAAAAAGAAGAATATTTAAGTGAAGAAAAATATCAAAAAAATAAGAAAAAGATAATAACTAGTTCTTTAGTAGTATTAATAATTGGTCTTCTTCTAGGTGGTAGTATTATAGGAGTAGGGTTAGTTAAACAAAATAAAATTAATAATAACTATTCTACTAGTAGCAAGAATCAATTAACTGAAAAATTAAAAGAAGAAAAGCAAAAACTTATTGCTAATAAAGAAACATTAGAAGAAAAAATAAAACCAGTTGAAGATGAAATTGAATCCTTAGAAAGAACAACTTTTAATGGCTTTGATGCTGCTTATTATGAGCGCCAAGATAAAATTAAAGACTTGGAAAAAAGTATTAAAGAAGATAAAGAAGCCATAGAAGCGATTGATAAAGCACTATCTAGTACTTTTTCTTCTTGTGACTTATTAATCTCTGATAACACTTATACAGAAAATTATTGCTCAATAAAAAAACAACTAGATGATATAAATGATGAATTCAATAAAAAACAAGCATCATTTAGTTGTATTCCTTTCTATATGTTTGGTGGTTTTATAATTGTTGCTTCTTGTATGATTGCAGGGTCTATTTATACTTTTGCTAAACGAAGAGAAATATTAGCATTTAGTGCGCAACAGGTAATGCCAGTGGCACAAGAAGGAATCGATAAGATGGCACCAACAATGGGAAATGTTGCTAAAGAAATAACAAAAGGAATAAAAGATGGTTTAAAGGATGAAGAAAAATAGAAAGCGGAGATGAAAGTAAATGGCAGAAGTCAGTGTAACAGGAATTAATGAATATAGTGATGAACTTAAAGGAATTGCTAATAAATTAAAAGATGCTTTAAGTCAGGTAGAAGCTGATATAAATGAATTAAGTGCTGCAGTTGCAACATTAGAAAGTTATAATGGTCAAGATGCTTCGGCTGTTATGACAGAAACAATAAAAAGTAATAATGGTTTACTAGGCAGTATAGGTAGCATTATTGGGTGGGCTAAAGAAACAGTTCGTGTTTATAAGTATGTCTGGGATATCAATGTAAGTAATGGTGATATGACAAACTCTTTAGCTATTGTTAAAGATGCAGTTAGTAATGCTGAAACATTAGACTTATCTGGTGATGATTTAGCAAATTTTGCTGTTATGTTAAATGGTTTTATTTCTTTAATTGAAAAAGAAATTCTTATCCCAAATAGATATAAGCGCCAAAGCTTTAGTGAATATAGCAGTCTTTCTGATCTATTTTCTACTATTAAAGATAATGATACTTATAAAGAGTATAAAGATACTTATAAATACTCTAAAGAACTTAAAAAGAAAGATTTATTATATAACAAATATCGTACCCAAGAAGGAGAGGATGACTATGTAGATTTCTTACTTGACGAGATGGGAAATCATCGTATGTCAACTGATAATAGAAATACTAAATACGGAATCTGGTTTAATAATAAATATGGAATGATGAGTAAAAATGATGCCTTTTGTGCAGCGGGGGTTTCTTATACTTTAGAACATACTGCTACAACAGGAATACTAAATCCTTATATAAATGTTAGTGCTGGTGCAGGAGATGCAAAGGCGAAAGCTAAACAGGGAATAGGAACTTGGCATTATGCTAGTGATACTTCTTATCAACCTAAGCGTGGAGATATCTTCTATAAAGGTGGAGATCATACAGGTATTATTCTAGATAGTGATGAGAAATATATCTATACAATAGAAGCAAACACTGCATCGGATGAAGGCGTTAGTGGTTATGTCAATACGAGAATAAGGGAACGTAGTGGTAATGCTCCTTATATAACTGAGGGTGGTTATTATTCTCCTCCTGTTGAGTTTAGTAATGCAAATGATTCTAGTATTACGCTTGATACTGATTATATAAATAAAAAATTAGGAATTCAAAATGGTGGTAACGAATAATAGAAAGGTTAGGTCTTAAAGATGGTAACAGTAGATCAAATAGAAGAAGAAATTGAAAAGATAAAGAATGCAACTGATAAACTAAGAGAAAGTGTTGCGAACTTTAATAGTGTGTATGCTTCTGTTCACGATGTTGTTGATGGTTTAAGAATTGTTGCTAATACTAATGGTGGACACCGAAAGGCAGACCAAATTGCTGCTCTAGCAGATTTTGGTATTAGTACTAAAAAAATGGATAAGATTGTTACAGCAGCAGAGGAAGTTAATGTAACATATAACAAAAGAGAAGTAACTTTGAGCTAAAGAATAAAAAAGTTGAAAAAATAAGTAAAAAAGACTTGCAAAAGTCTAAAGATTATTATATATTAATAGTGTTGTATGTCTCAGTAGCTCAGCTGGATAGAGCATCGCCCTTCTAAGGCGAGTGTCACGGGTTCGAATCCCTTCTGGGACACCATTATTGATTTAAAAAGCACTTTTCTATTGAAAGTGCTTTTTTTTCCGTGACACTCTTAATAATTATTTATCTTTTGCAATACTTAGTAATATTCCGATAGATACCATACTTATTAGTAAACTACTACCACCATAAGAAAGGAAGGGTAAAGTGACTCCAGTTATCGGAATCAGCCCCACAACCACCGCTAGGTTCATCGAGGCTTGAAATAACATTTGAAAAGCAATTCCAAAGGAAAGATACTTTGCAAATAAATTATTGGCATTCAAAGAAATCTTTAAAGAAAAGTAAAAGAGTAGGAAAAATAAGGAACAAACAAAGATACAACCTACAACACCAAACTCTTCACAGACGATAGAGAAGATAAAATCAGTCTGGGGTTCAGGTAGATAGAAATGTTTCTGCCTAGAATTTAGAAAACCTTGTCCTAATAAACCACCGGGACCAATCGCATACATGGATTGAATCATTTGAAAACCAGTACCAAGGGGATCTTTCCAAGGGTTAATAAAAGAAGTGATTCGGTTCATTCGATAAGGGGCAATAGCAATTAAAAGACAAGTACCAATAACGCCAAGAGCAAATGTCCCATAGAAAAACTTCATATCAAGACCGGCGATAAAAAGTAGAGCAATAACACTAACCATTAAAACAAGACCGGTTCCTAGATCTGGTTGTAACATAATAAGACCAAACGCTAATAGTGAAACACCAAGAATAGGTAAGATACCCTTTCTTAAATCTTTTAAATATTTATCAGAATTATTCAAATACTTACTAGTAAAAATAATCAGTCCAAGTTTTGCTGCTTCACTTGGTTGAATACCAAAAGGACCAATTCCAAACCAACTTCTACTACCATTTCTAACACTTCCAATAAAGGGAATTAATACTAAAATTAATAATAAAAAACAAATACCTAAAATGATATTTGCCTTTTTATAATAGATTTTATAATCTATCTTTGAAATAAAATTCATTAGTATGAGACCTGCTACAGTGAATAATGCTTGTTGCTTCACATAGTGGAAACTATCGTGAAACTTATATTCTGCCCAGATACTACTAGCAGAATAAATCATTATAAGTCCAAATATTAGTAAGAGTATTACGGTGATTAGTAAAGGCAAATCAAACCGTTTTTTCAAAAGAAAATTCGCTCCTTCCTAAAGCCAAACTCCAAATAAAATTCCTAACATAGCAAGAATAAGACCAAATGTACAGAATAGTTTAACTATATCTGTTTCACTCCAACCAAGTTTTTCAAAATGGTGATGAAGTGGGGTCATTAAGAATAATTTATGATGGAAAAACTTAACCCAGATAACTTGTAAAATAACTGATAATGTTTCAATTACAAATACAAAAGCTACTACTAATAAAGTTAATTCACGATGAGTTAAAATAGCAACTGCTCCCATCACACCACCTAAGGCCAGGCTTCCTGTGTCCCCCATAAAAATCTTAGCAGGGTGAGTATTATATACTAGAAAACCGATAAGTGAACCAACTAAAACTAAACAAAATATTCCAATATCTTCAAACCCAACTACAAATGATATTAAAGCAAAAGCGATAAAGGCGATAGCCGATAAGCTTCCCGCTAAACCATCCAGTCCATCTGTTAAGTTAACAGCGTTACTAGAACCAATTAATATTAAAAGAATGAATAAACCATATAACCATTTCATTTCAATATCGATATGTAGCGTTCCAACAATCCACGATGTTTGTCCACCATTTTTCATATAGATATAAAAGAAAATAGTAGAAATAATAATTTGTCCAAAGAGTTTTTGATAAGTCGTCAGTCCTTCGTTATTGTGTTTCCTTAAAGATAGAAAATCATCGAGGAAACCAATGACGGCAAAACCACAAAATACTAATAAAACAATCGCTAAATTATCTGTATAAGGAATCTTTCCTAAAAGTAATAAAGCTGTAGTAATTAAAATAGTTGGCAGAATAAATATTATTCCTCCCATTGTTGGAGTACCAGCTTTCTTCCGATGATTTTCTCCAACATAAACACTAATCGTTTGGCCAACATGTAATCTTTTCAAAATAGGAACTAAAATGAGTCCTAGAAAGACACTTGTTAAAAAGCCAATCATGACAGCGAACACTGCCTTTGTCAATAATAACACTTTTTTCTCACTCTCCCGTTTCTTCCTTTGTATTATAACATACTAGTTATGTACTTTAAAACTTTTTTACTTATTTTGTTACTTCCTTGACATATTACTTTTCAATTAAGTCTATTCTAGATAACAAAAAAACTTTCCAATTAGCAGAAAATAACTTATAATAAGCAACTATAGGGGTGAAGTTTATGCAAGATGGGTTAAAACTAACTAAAAATTATAAAGAGTTATATACTACTATTAATAACTTACGAGAATATGCTAAAGATAATGCTAATGATGAATTCGCAAGACTTAGTTGCTATGCTACTTATGACTCTTTAGTAGATATATTACCCTCTAAAGAAATGATTTATGATAATAATGAAATGAAGTTAGAAAAGCTATTTAATTCTATCTGTGAAAAGGAAATAAATGCAGTCTATCGCAATAGAAAAAATTATCAGGCTACAGTTGATACCTTTTATGAGAAAATATATAAGATAATTGCTAGAGAAATGAAATCTAAGCAACAAGAGTTTTTACCAATTGATATTTCTTCTAAAGAACAGCTAGAAATACTTAAAGGTTACTACCAAACTACCGATAAAAAATTAGAAAAGTTATTTCTAGAATACACGGAAAAGAATAGAATCTTTGCTATGCCAAGTAATAAGGAAGAAGCTTTTGGAACTAATTTTATCAATCCGTTAAGTAACGAATCAGTTGTATTAATAAATAATAAGCTTTCTTCCATTAATACAATGTTAGCAATTACGCATGAGTTTGGACATGTGCTAGATAATATTACTTTTAGGGATACACATACTAGTAGGGAAACAATGAAGTATTTCTTTACTTCTCCTTATTCAGAAACTAATTCTACTTATCAAGAACTAGCTTTCTTAGAGTATTTAATCAAAAATAATATTTATCAAGAAGAAGCGATTAGAACAATTAAAGAAAATATAGTTAATCTTCATTTGATGCCTTTTACAGTTATGACTTCTAAGAAGGAAAAAGACGAATCTCGTCTCTTTGAAGATTATACTAATGATGACTTTATTGAACTTGCTAATATCAAGGATGAAGCAGTTGACTTGATGACTTACGGTTATGGTTTTATGTTTGCTATTGCCATGTTAGATGATTACAATCTGTATGAGAAGTTTCAATTACTTAGAGCTCCACGATTAGATAAGAAAAAATTAGATAGGGAAGGGTTCACTGATGAAGTAATTTCTAAAACAATGGTAAAGAAAATAGATGAATATTATAGGAGAAGATAAATGATTAAATTAAATGATGATTATAAAATAATTGCTGATAAAATTAAAGAATTAGAAGAACACTTTATAAATTGTAAAACACCAGCTGATTGTGCTAATTATGTTAGAACTTATCAAGTATTAATAATGATTTATGCTAGTCACTGTTATATTTTTCCTCATAATAAGAAATGTAAGAAAAACGTCTATTTAAGAAATACCCATGCAATTGCTAGTCATATTATTGATAAGAAAAGAATGAATGATCTTATTTCTAATAAAGGATTACACAGCGACTTGATAGCAAACTTCTATTTAGATTGTTTTACTTTATTTAAAGATTATGTAAATAATAATTGGGATAGATATTATAAAAATGCTAAAATATCAGCAAAAGAACAAGAAGAAATACTAGATGATTTTCTCTTAACAGATGGCAAAGACTTACAAGAAGTATATTTGAAACATAGAAAAGAAAATAAATTATTTCTAATGTCAGAAGAATTTTGTGACCTACTAAATGGAACAACTGGAGTAACTGTCTGGACTCCTGATGATGGTACTAACTTTGTGCTTTTAGCTGAACAAGACAATAAAATAGGAGAGTTGGTAACAGCAATTCATGAATTAGGACATGTCTATGACTTTACTACTTATGCTAATAGTCACACTTTAAGAGATACAGCAGCTTATAGTAATAATTCACCATATTGTGAGGTTGCATCTATTTATCATCAATATAAATTTTATGAATATTTACTAAAAAATAACATCTATCCCAATGACACAATGAAAAATTTTTTATCAAGTGTAAATAGCAATCTTACTTATCTAGGTGAAATCTTTCCCTTAAAATTAATTAGTGATGAATATTTAAGAAAGAAGAAGTTAATAATTGAAAAGCAAGAAATTAATAGAGTTCTTAATGATTTAAATGAGAAAGAGGAACTCATTGATTATAACATTGTAAAAGATACTTTTGATGCCTATGACTCTGTTCGCTATGGCTATGGCTTCATGTTAACAATGACTATGTTAGAAAATCCTGATTTGTATGATAATTTTCAAAGAATACGTGAACCACTTTTTGATAAAGAAAAGTTAGATAATGCTGGTTTTACTGATAAAGTAATTAACAAATCGATGGTTAAAAGAATGAATAAATATTTTGGAGAAACAAAATGATAGAATTAAATAAAGAGCAACTTTTTCTTTTAAAGAAAATGAAAGAACTAGAAAATAAATTTAAATATCCACCGTTTAGTGGATACCTTGATTGTTATGATTATTTAACATCTTATAACATGTTAAAAAAACTATTAGGAAAGGATATAACTAATAAAAGTATTGCTGATGATTTCATCATTAATTTTCTATCAATAAGTAAAGGTGAATTATTAGTAAATAAAACAGTAAAAAATATAATAGATAGTAAATATGAACATAGTATTCTAATTAAAAGCTTTATGAATGATGTTAATGATATCTTTGTTAACTACTTAGAAAATACAACTCTTGCTAGTAATAGTAAGATATCAGTTAAAGAAGAAAAAGAAATATTAATGGAATATTTAAAGACTGATGGAAAAGATTTGTATAACAAAACTAAGGGTAAAATTCATTTTTTGAATCCTTCTAAATTAAAATTAGATCAAGAAGCAAGTGATAGTATTTCTATATATTTGCCATTAACAGATGAAGGTATTATTACTGTTTGCAATTTAGACAATAAAGTTAGTAAGATGGGCGCCTTAATTCATGAGTTAGGTCATACTGAAGATTGGTTTTCCTACAGAAAACTTCATTCTAGAAAGAGTACTAGTATATATGCTAAAAATATTGGTTCTTTATATAGTGAAGTAAAATCTACTTATAATGAGTATAAATTTTATGATTATTTGTTAAAGAATAATATTTATTTGACTGATACTTTAACTACTCTTGCTTTAGTTACTAATGAATACTTTAATAGTTTAGATTATGCTTCTCTTATTGGTTATATTCCCTCAAACTTTTTAAAAGCAGATAGTCTTATCGTCTACAAAGAAGATTTAAGAAAAAGTACTATCAAGATGCCCGAAGTTACACCATATTTAAAAGAAATGGATGATGAGATTCCTTTTGATGATGCATTAACTTATAGTTATGGTATGATGTTAAGTTTTGCCATGCTAGAAAATCCAGATTTATATGATAAATTTGAAAAATTGCAAGAGCCATTCTTTCATAAAGAAAAATTAGATAAAGTCGGTTTTACGGATGAGGTGATTGCTAAATCAATGGTTAAAAGAATGAATAAATATTTTAAGATATAGAACTTTCTTTCGCTATAGATTGACAAAACTAGCAAAATTTAGTATAATATGCAGCAATTAAGGAAGGAAAATGGAAAATGAATAATAAAAAAAGAAAAAGCCTTATAGCAACAGGTTTGATATCATTTGTTATTGCCTCTATAGGGATGAAGGCATTAGATAGCGAGACTCCTAAGAAAGTTATAACTTTTACTAAAGAGAAGGATACAAATAATGTATTAAATAAAAAGCTAGAAGAATATGCAAATAAACGTGATGCTTTAGAAAGAGAAATAGCAGCTTTAGAACAGAAAAAAGAAAGATTAAAGACTGAAGAGAATTTTGCATTAAAAGATTTAGTTGTTATAGAAGATACAAATATAGATAATGATACCTCTTTATATATTTTAAAAGAAGGAGTAACTTCTGGTATTTATGAAGAGTATCATCATAACTTTCATGCTTGGTATAGAATGCATGAAGAAGGTAAACATAGTGAAATTTGTGGTACTTACATTCACTTTGATGAGTGTTATCCATTATTTAATTATTTAACTGATGAAGAAAAACAAGAAGCTAGCGATATGAATGGAATTATTACTACTTCAGAGTTAGATGAAATATCAGAACGTATTAATGAAGAATATAAAGAAAAAGCTAAAGACAAAGAAAAAGTCTTAGTTAAGGTGTTATAAGAAACAATCGGATGAGAAAATGAAATTAAATGCGGAAAAAAGTTAACTAAATATGTAGCTTTAGCAATAGCTCTTCAATTAGGAGCATATGAAGTAGTTCAACTTAAAGAACAAAAGAATAATGCTGAAATAGCTAATTCAATTGAAAATACCAAAAGTGATGAAAAGTTTGATGTAAAAGATTTAATTGTTTGGTAAACTAAAGATATAGCAGGAGAAAACCATACTTATATATTAGAAGAAACCAACACTGACAATATTTATGAAGAATATCATCATAATTTTAAAGCTATAGCCAAGAAAACTGAAAGAGAAGTTTTTTCTAATCCCGGTAAGTATATGTTAATCTAGATGAATATGAACCATTATACATTTATTTAACTAATGAAGAACAAGAAAAAGCATCTAATGGTGTAATAACTACTTTAGAGTTAGATAATATATCAGATTGTATAAATAAAGATTGTAAAGAAAATAATTCAGCTAAAATATTACGAAAAAAGTAAAAAATTGAGACTAATAATTGCTAATTAATTTTGTTTGTTATATAATAAGCTTATCTTCTTTGGAAAGAGTATATTTTAAATTCTAATTAGAGAGAGTATGGTTGGTGTAAATACTTATAGAAGTTAAAATAGAAGACATCCAGTTAACAAAAGAAGCGTTCGACCTCGATACGGTTATTTAGAGTATAAACTAAGGTGGCACCACAGGAATATCTGTCCTTAAGATGGGGCCATCTTTTTATTTTAAGGAGGAAAAAAGATGATACAAAGACCAAAAGGTACTAATGACATTTATGGAAAAGAAGCAAAAGTTTGGAAATATGTTGAAACAGTAATTGACCAAGTAATGGAAAAGTATAATTACAACTATATAAGAACACCTATTTTCGAATCAAGTGAATTATTTCATCGTGGAATAGGGGAAACTACTGATATTGTAACTAAAGAAACATATGATTTTGTTGATAGGGGAGATAGACACCTTTCTTTAAGACCAGAAGGAACAGCTGGAGTTTGTCGAAGTTATATCGAAAATAAAATGTATGGAGATGCCACTCAACCTGTAAAAGTTTATTATAATGGTACCATGTATCGTTATGAAAGACCACAATCAGGTAGAGATAGAGAATTAACCCAATTTGGTATGGAAATACTAGGAAGTGATGATCCACTAAGTGATGCCGAAATTATTTCAGCAGCTGTTAACTTATATAAACTATTAGGGCTAAAAGAAATAAAAGTTAATATTAATAGTTTAGGTGATACTGCTTCTCGCAATAATTATCGTGAAGCTTTAATCGAATATTTTAGACCTCATATTGATGAGTTTTGTGATGATTGTAAAGAAAGGTTTATGAAAAATCCTCTTCGTATTCTAGATTGTAAAGTAGATGCTGATAATGAAATATTAAAGAATGCTCCTAAGACAATTGATTACTTAAATGAAGAATCTAAAGAAAGATTTGATAAAGTAAAAGATTATCTAGATATTATGCAAATTGACTATGAAGTAAATCCTTCTATCGTAAGAGGACTTGATTACTATAATCACACTGTTTTTGAAATTGAAGCTAAAGTAGCAGGTTTTGGTTCTAATAACGTAATCGGTGCTGGTGGAAGATATAATGGCCTTGTTAAAGAATTAGGCGGACCAGAGACACCTTGTATTGGTTTTGCTTCTGGAATTGGTCGTTTAGTAATGGCTTTAGAACTTGAAGAAGTAAAATTACCAATCGTTGATTATGTTGATTTATTCTTAATGTATGTTAATGAAGATGAAAAGAAATATGCTGTTTATTTAGCTCAAGAATTAAGAATGGCTGGCTTTATTGTTGAAACAGAATATACTGGTCGTGGACTTAAAGGTCAATTTAAACAAGCTGATCGTTTGAATAGTAAATTTATTGCTATTTTAAATAGTGAAGACTTAAATAATAATGAAATAAAGATTAAAAATAATCAAACAAAGGAAGAAGAAATTATCAGTTTAGATGTTTTAATCTACTACTTAGATGAAAAATTAACAACAGATAGTGATGATTGCGATTGTGGTTGTGGCCATGAATGTACTGGTGAATGTGATCATGATTGTTGTCACAGTGAAGATGAATAGGAAGTGTTAGAAAGATGAAAACAATAGAAAATAATAGCTTAAGATTAACTGATAAAGAGAAAAAAGTAACACTATATGGTTGGGTGCAAAAGAAACGTGACTTAGGTGGAGTATGTTTCATTGACCTTAGAGATAGAAGTGGTATTGTACAGTTAGTAGCTCGTTCTGGAGAAGTTTATGAAATAGCTAGTACTTTAAAGAATGAGTCGGTTTTAAAAGTAGAAGGTATAGTTAAAGAACGTGAATCTAAAAATAATAATATTGCTACTGGAGAGATTGAAGTAGAACTAGAAAGTATTGAATTATTAAACTCTTCAAGAGATTTACCATTTGAAATTACTAATGATACAACTGCACTAGAAGATACAAGACTAAAATATCGTTATTTAGATCTTAGAAGAAGTAATTTAAAAGATAACTTAATAACTCGTCATAAAATTACACTTGCTATTAGAAACTTTTTAGATGGCAAAGGTTTTGTTGAAGTAGAAACTCCTGTACTTTGTAAATCAACTCCGGAAGGAGCAAGAGATTACTTAGTACCAAGTAGAGTTAATAAAGGTAAGTTCTATGCTCTTCCTCAATCTCCACAATTATTTAAACAATTACTAATGGTTGGGGGCATGGAAAAGTATTTCCAAATAGCAAAGTGTTTCCGTGATGAAGACTTAAGAAGTGATAGACAACCAGAGTTTACGCAAGTTGATATGGAAATGAGTTTTGTTGATGAAGAAGATGTTATGAGTTTAACAGAACAATTAATCGCTCATGTCTTTAAAGAAATAAAAGGTATTGATATTAAACTTCCTCTTAAGAGAATGAAATATGATGATGCAATGAAGTATTATGGTTCTGATAAACCAGACTTAAGATTCGATATGAAGATAAATGACGTTAAAGATATCTTTAAAAATACTGAATTTAAAGTCTTTCAAAATGCTCTTAGTGAAAATATGACGATTGCTTGTATAAAAGTAGAAAATAATGCTAGTTATTTCTCAAGAAAGAAAACAGATGAATTAACAGAGTTTGTTAAGATATATAAAGCAAAAGGACTTCCTTTTGTTAAGTATGAAAATAATGAGTTTACTGGAGGAATTAGTAAGTTTTTATCAGCTTTAGAACAAAAAGAATTAGTAACTAACTTAAATCTTCAAAATAATGATATCTTATTCTTTGCTGCTGATATTAAGAATATAGTTTATCAAACCTTAGGAGCCTTAAGATGTAAATTAGCGCGTGACTTAAACCTTATTAAAGAAGGTGACTATAAATTACTATGGGTTACTAAGTTCCCGTCATTCGAGTGGAGTGAAGAAGAAAATAGATATGTTGCTTGTCACCATCCATTTACTGCTCCATTAGATAGTGATGTTGATAAACTTTTAACAGATAAAGCACATTGTTATTCAAAAGCTTACGATATCGTTATTAATGGTTACGAAGCAGGAGGAGGTTCTATTCGTATTCATAACGAAGGAGTACAGGAAAAAATGTTTGAAGCTTTGGAGTTAACTAAAGAAGATATAGAAGAAAAATTTGGTTTCTTTGTTGAAGCTTTAAAATATGGAACACCTCCTCATGGGGGACTTGCTATCGGACTGGATAGACTTACGATGTTATTAACAGAAACAGATAACATTCGTGATGTAATTGCTTTTCCTAAGACAGCTAGTGCTAGTTGTCTTATGAGTGAAGCACCTAATAAAGTTGCAAAAAAACAATTAGAAGACTTAGGAATAAAACTAGAAAAGGACTAATTAATAAAGAAAGTAACCCTTTCTTTTTCCTTGCTAGTTTGTTATAATTTTGTTTAGAAAAGAGGTTAGTATTATGAATAATATTATTGCAGCGATTATTCTTGGAATTGTCCAAGGAATAGCTGAATTTTTACCAATATCATCAAGTGCTCACTTAATTATTTTTAGAGATGTCTTTGGTATTGGAAAGGGAATGGGTAGTGACTTAGCCTTATGTTTCGACCTTGCCCTTCATCTTGGAACATTACTTGCTATAGCAGTATTCTTCTTTAAAGACTTTTTAAATATGGTTGTTAAAGGAGTAACAAAGGGAGTTAAAGATAAAGAAGGTAAATTATTCTTTCAAATAATAGTCGCTACTATTCCCGCTGCTATTGCAGGATTACTATTTGAAGATGTAATAGAAGATGCTATTAGAACTAATTACTATTTAATAGCTCTAGCTTTAATTTTTATGGGAATAATTATCTATGTAATAGATAAAAAATCTAAAGAAGAAAAAGAAGTTAAAGATATATCTTATAAAGATGCATTTTTAATTGGTTGTAGTCAAGTATTTGCTTTAATTCCAGGATTTAGTAGAAGTGGTACTACTATTGCTTGTGCTAGAGCTTTAAAGATAAATAGAGAAGATGCAGCAAAATTTTCCTTTTATTTATCTGCCCCTGTTGTTTTAGGAGCTTGCTTATTACAATTTATTAAAGGAGAAGCTATTGCTTTGATAGCAGCTAATATGGCAATCTTCTTAGTAGGTATTTTAATAGCATTTGTAACAGGATTAATTTGTATTAAATTCTTATTACAATACTTGAAAAAACATGACTTTAAAGTATTTATGATTTATCGTATTTTACTTGCTGTTGCCGTTATTTTATTAGTTACATTTAGGGGGTAAAAATGAGTTCGAATCTTTCACTATTTATTACCTTTCTATTGGGATTATTCCTAGTAGTAGGGATAATTTTTTCCTTCTTTTTAAATAAAAAAAGAAAAATGATGGATTATATTTTTTCATTAGCATTTTCTCTACTTATAATGTTAATGATATTTGACATTTTAAAAGAAGCAATAGAAACTTTTGGTTTTGGAAAACTCTATTTATTTGTTATCTTTGCTTTAGTAGGTTTTTTAATGTTTAAATTACTAGATCATTTTGTACCAGATCATCATGACCATTTAAAAACTAACAAAGAAGTAAAAGAAAACATCCATCATATTGGTCTACTTTCTATAATTGTTTTGATTATTCATAACATAATAGAGGGAATGGCGATTTATTTTGTTACACTTACTGATATATCAGTAGGAATAATGATGAGTGTAGGTGTTGGTATCCATAACTTACCATTAGGTGTAATGATTGGAAGTGTTTATTCAGAAAGTTCTAATAAGAAAAGTTTAAATATCCCTATGATTTTACTTAGTGTTTCTACCTTTTTAGGAGGATTAATTCCTTACTTATTGAAACTAACTAGTGCTAGTAATACTTTTATGGGAATACTTCTTTCACTAGTACTAGGAATGTTATTCTATTTAGTGTTTTTTGAACTTCTTCCGAAAGTAAAAGATACTAAAAATAAAAATATGACAATATATGGTTTAATTAGTGGGGGGTTAATATTCTTATTAACATTATTCTTTGATTAGGGGTGGTTAGATGTTTTATACACTTTGTTATTGGTTTTTATGCTTTATGCTTTATTCTTTTATTGGCTATCTAGCAGAAATAACATGTTGTTCTATTAACAATAAGAAACTAGTAATGAATAGAGGTTTCTGTCTTGGACCATATTTACCTATTTATGGTTTCAGTTGTGTTATAATGAACTTGTTTTTAGCTAAGTATAACCATGACCTTATTACTTTATTCGTTATGTCTGCTTTTGTTTGTACAATAATGGAATATATGACTAGTTTAATATTAGAAAAAATATTTCATGCAAGATGGTGGGATTATACAGAAAGGAAATTTAATCTTTCTGGACGTGTTTGTTTAGAAAATTCTTGTTTATTTGGTCTTGGCGGAGTAGTGATAGTTAGAGTTATTCATCCTTTTGTTGAAGGGATTATTAAAAGTTTACCGTTAAAAGCTCTATTTATCATAGCAATAGTTTTATTTGTTATTTTTCTTGTAGATGTTATTATAACTATTATAACAATGTGCCAAGTAAAAATAGCTAGTATGAAATTTACTGCTAAAGATGCTACAGAAGAAATAAGTAAGCGTGTTAGAAGTGAAATTATTAAGAATAAGGCCTTAATGCTTCACATGTTAAATGCTTTTCCAAAGATTGAATTATCTAATCATGATCCATTAGGCAGAATTAAGAAATATTTAGCTAAACAAAAAGAAGAATATAAAAAGAAAAAAGCTAAAAATATAAGATAATGATAAGTTAACTTATAAAAAGAACTTAAAAAGTCTTTTCTTTAATGATATCTTCTAATTGACTTATCATTTATTATTAATTACAATAAGAAACACGTGGGGGATTTAACATGTATGATCAAGAATTTAAAAATAAGATACTTCATTTATTAAAACAAAAAACTGTAAAAGAAGTAGCACAGGAATTTAATATAAGTTCCACAACTTTATATAGATGGAGTAAAGCTAAAGAAGATAGCAAATTAATTAAAAAATTTATAGGTATAAAAAATTATGTTGAAGCTATACAACTAGCTAAGAAGCATCCGAACGACACTTTAATTCAAAGTCAATTAGTTACTATTTATATTAAAAAGGAAGAATATGATAAAGCAGAAGAAATAGCTAAAAAATATCCAAGCCATGCTCCGATTCAAAGTCAATTAATTACTATTTATATTAAAAAGGAAGAATATGATAAAGCAGAAGAAATAGCTAAGAAGTATCCAAACGATATTTTAATTCAAAGTCAATTAGTAACTATTTATATTAAAAGAGAAAAATATGACAAAGCAGAGGAAATAGCTAATAAATATCCAAATTATGCTCCAATTCAAAGTCAATTAATGACTATTAATAATAAAAAAGAAATTGAAAAAGCGAAAGAAACTTTAGAAAACGCGATAATTCAAAACAAAAATCAAGATTTTCCAAAAGAAGTTGGTGAAATTAGAAATAAAATAAGTAAAGGAACTATCTCTGTCAAAGATTTAGAAAATCTAGAAAATTTTAAACAACAAATTGGTTTAGGAAACTATTTATTAATAATGATGGCTGTATATGAAAAATTAGGACTATCAAATATGTGTAAAAGGTTATTGAAACAAGATAAAATTCTTGATGTTAAATTAAAAAGTCAATTAATGACATACTTTGAACAGAAAAATAAAATTTATAATTTAGAAAAGTGGGATAATTTAATTGGTTGGTTTAATGAACAAGAAAACTTTATAGACGAAGTGGCTGAAAAGAATATAGAAGTTTTGGAAGCGAAAGAAACTGATTTACCAGTAAAAAAACAGCATCTTGAACTTAAAGTGAAAAATAGTAATATTTCTGAAAAAATGGTAATAGTAACTCCTAGTAAAGTAGGGGAAGTATCTGAGAAAAAGAATATTAAGAACAAGGTTAAAGTAAAAGTTAAAACATTAAAGGACATATTAAATAAACCATCCAAGGAAATGATTTTAGATTTAAAAATTAAATATTATAAAGAAATGCATGATCTAGAAAAAAGAGAATCAGCAATATATAAGTATGATCGATTAGAAGAAATTTTGTCTTCAGAGCCTAGTATTAAAAATTTTGATTCATTACTATTGATGCTTATTGGTGATGGAAATGATAAAGAAAAGGTAGAACAATCTATTCCTGAACAATATAGCGGTGAGTATAAAAAAGTGCTTAATAGAATTAATTCTAGAAAGAAACATTAAATATATTTAACTGTATTTTATAAAGGTAGATAAATAAGTCTATCTTTTTTAGTTATATTTAGTTAGTCAAAATTCAATCCCTACATAGGTATCAAGTGAAACTTTTAGAAAAGATACTTTCTAAAAACAATCTAAATAATACTTATAGACAAGTTTGCAAGAACAAAGTAGCAAGCAAAGTTGACTGGTGTAACTATAGAAGTATTATTTTCTTATATTAAAGAATGAAAAGAAGAAATACTTGATGAAATAAAGAACAGAAAGTATAAGTTATTCTCCGTAAGAAGAGTTTATATAATAAAAGAAAATGGAAGTTTGAGAAAACTAGGAATACTTAGTGTAATAGATAGAGTATTAATACTAATTTAGGAAGAATAATTTTCCAAACTCAATTATGGGCGTATTAGTAATAATTAAAAAGTGTTAGTGAATTTACTCACTAACACGAAAATTATAGATTTAGAACCAATTATTGTATTGATTTTTCTATGATTACTTTATTGTCTTGTAATCTTTTATTATCGGGGGATATTGTTAAAGCTTTATTGATATATTCTAAAGATTTAGGGTAATCTTTTAAATAATAGTAACTTATAGATAATAAATCGTATATAGTATGGTCAAAACTAAATTGTTCATTTATATAAGTTTTAGGATGAGTTTTTATCTCTAATGCTTTTAAACAGTGGTTTTTACTTTCTTCGTATTCAAATTCCGTTGATTCTAAAATAGCTAGTTCGACATAAGCATCTCTTAAATAAGGGGCTTCGTTAATTGCTTCTTGATACCACATCTTAGCCTCTTTGTATCTTTTTAATTCTGTGTAACATCTAGCAATAAAGCGCATAGAAGCAGCACGTTCATCTTTCCAAGTTGCTCTTTTTAATGATAAATGTTTAATTAATGTATCTATTGCTTCATTGTATTTTTGATGATACATGTATTCTCTTCCCAGATAGTGCATATTTCTATCATCTTCAGGGTCTTCTTTAACGGATAGTTCTAATAATGGCAGATAATTACTTCTACTTTTAGTAGGGTCAGGATAATGATTTAAAGTTATTAAATCAGTTTGCTCTTTTATTTCTTTCTTATCACCTATATAGGTCAAAACTTCATGAACAGGATGAGTCCAGGTGTAATTGTTCCTAGAATGAATTTTTTCAATGTAAAAGTTTACTAACGGTTTGTTGTCTTTATCTAATTTCCAATTATAATTATAAGCAAGTCTCGTAATATTTTCCTTCCAAATACTCTCGAGATTATCTCGCCAACCTTTTTCAAATACTTCATCTAAGTCTGTACAAACGCAAATATCAGTGTCTTGTGGTACTAAAGCTAATGACTTATTCCTAGCTATGTCAAATCTAAAAGGATAAATTGTTTCTTCTTTAACGGTAACACCTAGCCCTTGTAGTTTTTTTACAGTGTTGTCATTGCTACCTGTATCTAATACAATTATTTCATCTGCTTCTTTCATTGATTCTACCCAACGTGATACAAATTTTTCTTCATTTTTACTTATTGCATAAACGATAACTTTAAATTTTTTCATCTTCATTTGTTATTAAGCACTAGGCCCAGTTGGTCCCGTAGGTCCAGTTGGTCCTGTTGGCCCTTCTAATCCTTGAATACCTTGTGTACCTTGTAAACCTTGAGGTCCAGTTGGTCCCGTAGGTCCAGTTGCACCTTCTAGTCCTTGTACTCCTTGAACACCTTGTGTACCTTGTAAACCTTGTGGCCCAGTTGGTCCCGTAGGTCCTGTTGCACCTTCTAATCCTTGTGCTCCTTGGATACCACTAGGACCTGTAGGACCTTGTGGTATGGTTAAATTTAAAATAAAGTTTGGCGTAGTGCCTGTTATAGTAGCACTAGCTTGACCTCCAGGTTCTCCAGTTGTTACACTTCCTATTGTTAAAGAGGGAGTTTGACCGATTGGTCCAGTAGGACCAGTTGGTCCTTGTAGGCCTTGTGGTCCAGTTGGTCCAGTAGGACCTGTAGCTCCTCGTGGAATAACAAAATCTAAAACAACATTTTGATTAGTTCCTCCATTAATGACACTAGCATTAGAACCAGGCTCTGACGTAGTAGTTGATCTTACATTAATAGTGGCAGGTCCACGTGGCCCTGTAGGCCCTTGAATGTAGCAGAATCTACATTTTACTTTATCTTTGCTACAGTTGCAATTTTCATTGAATTCATTAAACATTTTATTCTCCTTTCTTTAATATTTTATGTAAAAGAACTAATTGGATTTAATAAAATTGTCTTATAAAATATTAATAATCTTTGAGGAGTAATCTTGTTTCTCTTTTAGCTATAATATGATAGAATAAAAATAACTTGGAGGTAGTAAAATGATAAATGTTTTAGTAGTAGAAGATGAAGAAAATATTAGAAATATAATAAAAAAAGTATTAGAAAGAGAAGGCTATCATATATATTTAGCAGCTACTAGTATGGAAGGATTAGATATTATTGATAAAGTTCATATTGATTTAATTGTACTTGATTTAATGTTACCAGATATGGATGGATATCAATTTACAAAAGAATTAAGAGATGCAAGATACGAAATACCAATTTTAATGGCAACTGCTAAACAATTACCAGAAGATAAAAGAAAAGGCTTTTTAGTAGGAACAGATGATTATATGACTAAACCACTTGATATGGAAGAATTTGTTCTTAGAATAAAAGCACTTTTAAGAAGAAGTAAAATAGTAAATGAACGAAAAATAGTGATAGGTAAAGTTACTCTTGATTATGATTCTCTTACTGTTACAAGAGAAAATGAATCTATTACTTTACCTCAAAAAGAATTTTATCTTTTATATAAACTATTATCTTATCCTGATAAAATATTTACAAGAGTAGAATTAATGGATGAGATTTGGGGTTATGAATCAACTACTGATGATACAACTTTAAATGTTCATATTAATAGACTAAGAAAGAAATTTGAAAATTATAATGAGTTTGAAATAAAAGCTGTTAGGGGACTTGGCTATAAGGCGGTGAAGAAAGTTGAAGAGTGATAATAATGCTAAGAAGAACAAAATACATACATACTTCGTTATTTGGAGTTTAATAGTATTATTTTCTTCTATCATTGTATCAGGGATAGTAATTTTTACTTTAATATTAAGTTTAAATATCGATATATTTGATATATTAAAAGAAAAACCTTTTATTTCAATTATCGTTTTAATATTAACAGAAATAATAGTAGGAGTAGTAATGACTGTTATTATTGGAAACCCTATTGTAAGAATAATGGATGAATTAGAAAGAATATTAAAAGAAATAACAAAGGGTAATTATAAAGTAAGACTTAAAGACACAAAATACTTTAAAGAAATGAATAGAAACTTTAACAAGATGATTTCTGAACTTGATAGTGTAGAAATATTAAGAAATGATTTTATTAATAACTTTTCCCATGAATTAAAGACCCCTTTAGTTTCTATTAAAGGTTATGCTGAAGAATTAAAAAGAGGAGATTTAACTGAGGAAGAAAAGAATAAATATTTAGATATTATTATTAACGAATCTAATCGTTTGACCTCACTTTCTACTAATATTTTAAATCTTTCTAAAGTAGAAAAACAGCAGATATTAACAGATACTAAGAGGGTAAATGTAGGTGAGTGTGTAAGACAAGTTGTTTTGATGGAACTTAAGAAGATAGAAAAAAAGAATATAGATTTGGATTTAGAGATAGATGATTGTTATACTTTAGCTAATAATGGAATGCTTGAACAAGTTTTTATCAATATTATAGAAAACTCTATTAAATTTACTGAACCAAATGGAAAGATAAATATTAAAGTTTATGTAAAGGATAGTAAAGTAATAGTAAAAATTAAAGATAATGGTAAAGGAATAGAAAGAGAAAATTTAAATCATATTTTTGATAAGTTCTATACTACTAAAGATAAAAATAATAATATTGGAAATGGTTTAGGACTTGCTCTTGCTAAGAAAATAATTGATTTACATGAAGGATGTATAGAAGTATCTAGTGAGAAAGATAAATATACAGAGTTTACCATTATCCTTAGAAAGGAAGATTAATATGCGAAAAACATTAGTTTTGTTAGCTTTGATTTTAGTAATAATATCTACAGGTTGTAATAGTAAAAAAGAAAAACTTTATTCTTTTAAAGGAGTTGTAACTGATTGTGAAGAAGAAAGTATGTTAGTTAAACCTAATAAAGATGAAGATATCTTTAAAACAGCTTCTTTAATAAGAGTTAGGTTTACAGATGATTATAAGTCTTGTACTGTTAATCAAAAAGTTAAAATCACTTATGAAGGAATGATAAATGCAAGTTATCCAGCTAGTATTGGTGCTACTAAAATTGAAATAATATCAACTAATTAATAGAAGAAACATGTTATAAAAAAAGTGTTTCTTTTTTTATAAAATAAATAGTAATTGCAATATAATAATATGACTGGCATAAAATATTTGAAAATAAATTTAAAAAAATATAGTAAAGTTTATTTTGAGTTTATTTTTCTATTATATAATAACCCGCGAAAAGGAGAGAGAATGATGAAGAAATTTACAGATTTTATTGTAGAACATAAAAATATTATCTTAATAATCTTTGTGTTCTTAACTGGTATAAGTTTATACAGTTCAACTAAAGTAAATATAAACTCTGATATAACTAAATATCTTCCCAAAACATCAGAAACGAGAATTGGTAAAGATATTATGGATTCTTCTTTTAAAGAACAAAAGTCTAGTGAATTAAATGTAATGTTTAAAGGTCTAACTTCAAGTGAAAAAGAAGAAACTTTAGAAAAATTAGAGAAAATTACTGGTGTTAGTAAAGTATTACATGATGATAGTGAAGAATATAACAATGGTGAATATACATTATATACTCTAAAAGTAGATGACTATGATCACTCGAAAACAGCTGAAAATGTTTATAATGAAGTAGTTAAAAATTATGATTATAAAGCGATGAGTGGTTCTATTTATAATGAGTATAAACCAGTATTAAAACTTTGGATTGTTGCTCTTGCTATTGGTATGGCGATGGTGATCTTAACCTTCTTAAGTAAATCATATATTGAACCTTGGTTATATTTAATCTCTATTGGAATAGCTGTCTTTATTAATAAAGGTACTAATATAATATTTCCTAGTGTATCAAATATAACTGATTCAATAACTGCTATATTGCAACTAGCATTATCAATGGATTATTCTATTATGTTATCTAATAGATATAGACAAGAAAGAGAAAAAACAAAAGATAAAAATAAAGCTATGAAACAAGCATTATTTGATTCATTTAAAGCTATATCTAGTAGTTCTGTTACGACAGTAGTAGGATTACTTGCTTTAGTATTTATGAGTTTTACTATTGGAAAAGATTTAGGCTTTGTATTAGCTAAAGGAGTATTCTTAAGTTTAGTAAGTATTTTCTTCTGTTTACCAGGATTATTATTACTTTTTGATAAACAAATAATTAATTCTAAGAAAAAGTCTTTAGAATTTAACTTAACTAAACTAGGTAAATTTAGTTATAAAACAAGATGGGCTCAATTAATAATTATTATAGTAGCATTTATTTCTGCGTACCTATTAAAAGGAAATCTTGGTATTTTATATACTGATAGTGAGCAAGATGAAGTAGGAAAACACTTTAAAGCTACTAATCAAATAGCAATTATCTATGAAAATAAATATGAAGATACAATAGCTAAATATTGTAAGTCATTAAAAAATGATAAGAAAGCTAATCAAGTATTATGTTACTCTAATACTATAAATCAAAAACTAGCTTATAATGAGTTAAATGCTAAATTTAAAGAATTAGGACAAGATACGGAACTTGATGATTATTTAATCAAACTAATCTATTATAATTACTATAATAAAAATACTAATGATAGTATGAGTTTAGATGAATTTATTAAATTCATTAAATCAGATATTTATACTAATCCGAAATTAGCAGATGCTATTTCATCTGACGTAAAAGAAAATATGACTTTATTAAAAGAATTTGCTAGTAAAGAAAATGTTAGTAAAGTACGTGATAGTAGTGAAATAGCTAGTATCTTAGGAATAGGCGAGAGTGAAGTTAATGACTTATTAGTACTTTACAATGCTAAGAATATTAATAGTAAAATGACGATTGCTGAGTTTGTTAACTTTATGTTAGGAACAGTTGTTAACAATCCAACTTATTCATCTAGTATTGATAGCACAACACTAGCTTCCCTAAAACAATTACAACCATTTACTGATAAAAATAATATCAATAGACAAATGAATCAAAGCGAAATAGCAAGTCTATTTGGACTTGATGAGAAAACAGTTAATGATTTATTCTTATTTGCAAGAGCAAGTGGTAATTCAACTACTACTATGACTATTAACGAATTTGCAACCATTGCTTTAAGTTTAAAAGATAATTCATCACTTAGTAGTATGTTTAATGAAGAAATGGTAAATAAACTAACTGTTCTTAAAACATTAAGTGATACTTCTAATATAAATAAAAAATACGATAGTACTACTATTAGTAATATGTTAAGTAAGATGGGATTAACTAGTTTAGATAGTAATACTGTTTCCTTACTATACTTTTATAATTATTACTTAAATAATAGTAATAGTTTAACTAAATTATCATTAAATACATTTGTTAATGAAGTATTAATGGACAATAATATTAGTAGTTTACTACCAGTATCAGTTAATACTTATAAACCATATTTAGTTAAATTTAGTAATAAAGATTTTATTACTACTAGTTTAAATAAAATAGATATGTATAATGAACTAAAGAATTATGGTTTTAGTGAAGAACAAATTAATACCATATATATGAGTATTTATAAAGCTTTAAATCCTAATGCTAGTAATGAAGAAATAATTACTGATACAACTTTAACATTAACACCATATAAAGTAATTAGTGTAGCACTTAATTCTATGCAACCAACTGATACTATGTATGCTAATTTAAAATTATTAGTTAGTATTATGGATTTATCTTATAGTGAAACTTATAATATAGTACCTACTTATACTTATCAAGAATTAGCAAGTTACTTAGCTAATATAAGTAGTGATATTACTAAAGAAACAGTGGGATTAGGATATGGTTATTACGATTATAAAACTACTCAAGCCTCTAAAAAAATGAGTATTAAAGAGTTAGTAAACTTTATCGTAAATAATCAAAATGATAGTTTAATTGCTTCTAAATTAGGTAATAACAAAGATATGTTACTACTTGCTTATAATATCGTTAATAATAGTGAATATAAATATAATTATAAAGAATTAAGTAAAGTAATATCTCAAGATGAAAACATTGTTAAAAGTGTTTATGGAGTAGCAGATTATACTAATCTAGCAACTACTATGTCACCTTTAGAATTTGCTAACTTAATATTAAATAATAAAGATAATTCTCTATTAGCTTCTAAACTTAATAAAGCAACTCTAACTAAATTAAATTTAGTTAAAACAGTAATGATGTCTTCCTTAGGAGATAGTAAGCATAGTGCTAAAGAATTAGCAAACTTACTTGGAAGTGATAGTGATACTATTTCTCTTGTAATAGCTTTATATAGTGGAAGTAGTAATACTAAAATATCATTAGTAGATTTTACTGATTTCATTATAAGTGATGTCTTAACTAATTCGAAATTTTCTAGTAGATTTGATGAAAAATCAAAAGAAAAATTAGTAACTGTTAATGGTATTATGAAAAATACTTTAATGGGTAGTAAGTATAATTCCTTAGAATTATATAATATCCTTAATAAGTTAACAGATGGACTTGATTATAATCTAATTGATTTAGTTTATATCTATCACGGAAGTGAAAACTTATATGATAGTAGTTGGCGTCTTACAGTAGAAGAGATAGTTAATTACTTAAATGATGTTATCTTAAAAGATGAAAAATATAAATCATTCTTAGATAAAGAAATGCAAGATAAGATTATTAGTGCTAAAGATACTATTTCTACTGCTAAAGAATTATTAGTATCTGATAAATATTCAAGAGCTATTCTTAATACTAAATATGGTGCAGAAGATAAAGATACTTTGAAATTTGTTCAAAAAGCTTTAGATGAAGTTGGTAATAAGAAAGGTATCTACGTAGTAGGTGATTCACCAATGGCTCTTGAAATGAGTAAGTCATTTAATAGTGAATTAGATTTCATAACAATTCTTACTATTTTATTCATCTTCGTAGTAGTAGCCTTTACTTTTAAAGATTTGTTAATACCTTTAATACTAGTTTTAATTATTCAATGTGCTGTTTATGTAACAATGGCGATTCTTTCAATGACTGGTTCTAAAGTATACTTTATTTCTCTATTAATAGTACAAGCTATACTAATGGGAGCAACTATTGATTATGCAATTGTTTATACAACATATTATAAAGAATCAAGAGAAACTATGAATGTTCAAAATGCAATTATTAATGCTTATAATAAATCAATTCATACTATCTTATCATCATCATCAATCTTAATAATTGTTACTTTAATAGTATCATCATTTGCTGATGCAATAGCAGCTAAGATTTGTGAGACAATCTCTCAAGGAACTTTCTGTTCTGTAATATTAATACTATTAATATTACCAGGAGTATTAGCTACTTGTGATAAATTGATTTGTAGAAAAAATGCCTATAAAGACTAGATAAGAGCCACTTAGTGGTTCTTTTTATGTAAAGTTTAGATATTTAGTTAACTATTAATTGACTAGGAGTGATAAGAAGACTTAAAATAAATAAAAGAAGAGGTGTTAGTTATGTATCAGGCATATTATAAGAAACAAAGACGTAAAAGTATGATTATAATTATCTTTTTAATTACTTTTGCAGTAGTATCTACTTATTTAATTTATGAAAAATTTTCAACGTCAAGAAATACAGATTATGATTCGGGAGAGATGGAAGTAGTATTTCATGAAAAAAGGGGAAATGAAATTTCTCTTACTAAATTCACACCAGTAACAGATGCAGTTGGACTTACTAGTCCTAGTTATACTTTTACTGTTAAGAACAATACTACTGAATCTGTAAAGTACAAAGTAAAGTTAGTTTTAGATAAAGAGAAAATGAAAAGTGATGGATGCAGTGAGAAACAGATTCCTAATGAACTATTAAAGTTAAGCTTTAGAAAAGATCATCAAGCTCCTAAAGCCTATATCCTATCAGAGTTTCCTGATAGTGTTATTTATACTGATACATTAGAAGCAGGAAAGAGTGAAGATTATTCAATTAGATTATGGGCAATTGATAGTAACTTTTTAGTAGATAAGACAAGTCACTATCATGCTTTAATTGAAGTGGAGGAAGAAGAATGAGACTAAACCAAAAAGGTTTTGCTGTTTCAACAATTTTATATGGACTTGTTCTAGTAGTAAGTATTTTATTATTTCTTTTATTAAGTATAGATAGCTTTGAAAGAAAGAGTACTACTGAATATGTAAAAACAATATCTAAAGAATTAAATAAATGTGTTAACAATAAATCTTGTTAGCACATTATTTTTTAGTATATTAGCAAAATAAATTATAGTCTCTAGTAGAAACTTTAAATTTTTCCTGGTTGTTAAATGTCAAATATTATGATATTATTAAGATGTCAAGAATACTGATAAATGATAATGGGAAGTAGGTGTTAGTATGTATCAAGA
>ENA-OPWR01000682-OPWR01000682.1-human-gut-metagenome-genome-assembly--contig:-NODE-682-length-29671-cov-2.141410_pt1 | contig 29671 bp, 28 predicted proteins | sample MGYA00241507_ERZ502006 | MGnify/ENA primary metagenome ERZ502006 (study PRJEB25962, sample SAMEA2043041) | human gut metagenome | biome: human gut; feature: human-associated habitat; material: faeces...
TCTAATGACACTTGTGAAATAAAGAGTTATAATGAAAGCGAATTTAAGTTAAAATCGTTCTAAAAGGAGGTGGCTGACTTCAATCTAGAAGTCAGGTGTTATGAAAAAAATAAAAGTTTGTATTTTTTCTACTTGTCTAGTTGATTTACTTTTTCCTAAAGTAGGGATGGCGATGGTAGAAGTTTTAGAACGTTTGGGTTGTGAAACTGTATTACCTGAAAAACAAATTTGTTGTGGACAACCAACATATAATAGTGGCTATTCTAAAGATAGTATGAAAACGTTTAAAAATGAAATTGATGCATTACTAAGTATTGATGCTGATTACATTGTTGGTCCTTCAGGTTCTTGTGTTTTTATGATTAAAGAATATAAGGATATTTTTAAAGATGATCCTGAGTATGGCCCTAAAGCTGCAGAAATAGACAGCAAAATTTATGAATTTACACAATTTATTTACCGAGTTTTAAAAGTCGTAGATTGTGGTGCGGAATTGGATGCTAAAGTAACTGTCCATCGCTCATGTCATATGACGCGTTTGATAGGCGAAAAAACAGCTCCATTTGTATTACTGGATCATGTAAAAGATATCGAAAGAGTTCCTTTAAAGAATGTACAGTTATGTTGTGGATTTGGTGGTACTTTCTCAGCTAAAAGACCAGAACTTTCAGTAGAAATGGTTGATGAAAAAGTTAAGAATATTGTTGATACAGATGCTGAGATCCTAATTGGAACAGAAGAATCTTGCTTAATGAATATTGTAGGTAGAATGAATCGTTTAGGATATAAGATAAAAGCGATGCATATTGCTGAAGTATTAAACCATAATGTTGATATAAATAGAATTAAATATATTAAGGATACAGATCATGTTGTTGTACCGGCTAATGGAGAAGGGGTGTTTTAAATGGGAATTTCAACTAGCGATAAGCCATATTTGGAAAGAATTGAAGATGCAAAAAGTGATCATTTTATGCAAGCTGCCGTCGCTAAGGCCCAGGACGCTCAATTTATTAAACGAACAAAAGCAAGACGTGAAATGGGAAATTGGAATGAATGGCGTGACTTGGCTGAACAAATTAGACAGCATGTTTTAAAATATCTTCCTGATTATTTAGAAGAATTTTCGCAAAATGTTGAAAAACAAGGTGGGCATGTATTTTTTGCTCAAACTGAGGAAGAAGCACGTAATTTTATTAAAGAATTAGTAATTGAGAAAAAAGCAAAAAATGTGGTTAAATCCAAGTCAATGGTTACTACTGAAATTGATTTAGACAAGACTTTATTAGATATAGATGGGGTTAATCTTTTAGAAAGTGACTTAGCAGAATTTATTTTGCAAGAAGATAATTGGGATGAGCCTACACATATTGTCTTTCCAACTTTACATAAAAACCGTGACCAAGTTCAAGAAGAGTTTAAGAAATTGGGCTATACCGGAGATAATGATCCTCAACATGAAGCACGTTTTGTTAGAGGATACTTGCGCGACTATTTTATGAAAGCTGATTTTGGAATAACTGGATGTAATTTTGCCGTAGCCGATAAAGGTATCATCAATTTAGATACAAACGAAGGAAATGCTGATTTAACGATGGCTTTACCTAAGACTCAGGTTGTAGTAATGGGGATGGAAAGAATTGTTCCATCTATGAAAGAAGCTGAAGTTTTGGATAACATGCTTGCGCGTTCAGCTGTAGGACAAAAATTAACAACATATTGTACTTTCTCTGGCAAAAAAGTTGAAGGTGAAGTTGATGGACCTGAAGATTTTTGGGTAGTTGTTTTAGATAATGGACGTTCAGACGCATTAGGAACTGAATTTGAACCAATTTTGCAATGTATTCGTTGCGGTGCCTGCATGAATGTTTGTCCAGTATATCGTCATATTGGTGGTAAAGGATATGGATCTATTTATCCTGGACCATTAGGAAAAGTTTTATCGCCTATTTTAGGTGGTTATGAAGAATTTGAAGATTTGCCATATGCTTGTTCTTTGTGTGCTGCATGTACAGAAACTTGTCCAGTTAAAATTCCGCTACATAACTTGATTAGAAAACATCGAATTGTAGAGATGGACAAAAAGCATATGGATCATAGTATGACTAACTTAATTATGAAAGTAATTGGTATGGGAACAGGTTCTCCATTCTTATTCCAATCAGCATTAAAAATGGAACATGCTGGCTTAGGTATGTTTGGAAAAGCAAAAAATGATCAAGATGTTGATGGAACAATTTATGAAAATGGCAAGATTAAGAAGTTACCGAAAATTGCACCTAAATTGGTTAAAGGATGGTCTGATATCCGCGATATTCCAGTTCCCCCTAAGAGTAAAGATAACTTCAGAAATTGGTATAAGAACCATCAACCAGTTGAGTCAGTAGTAAGTATTAGACAAAGGGGGGAAAAGGGTGATGAGTAAACTATTAGATAAAGCAAATAGCAAAGAAAATAGAGAAGCCTTTTTAAATAGAATTTCTAAAAAAGCTGGACGTCCTCGCCATCAAGTAAAAGAATTTAAGCCTTTAAATGATTTACCTGATAAAGTATTAATAAACAAGAGTAATGATGAGTTACTAGAAATAGCTAAAGAAAACTCAGAATCTGTTAATGCTAAAGTAATTATTAAGAAGAAAGATGAATTAGCTAAATTTTTAAAAGAATATATTAAAAAGATTGAAGCTAAGAAATTAATGTTACCTAGTTTTGGCGATGAAAAATGGGAGAATTTCCATTTAAAAGAATGGTTAAATAATTCTGGAGCTGAAAAGGTTGATTATTGGACAAATGATTTGAGTAGGATGGAAAACGAAAATTTGGCAAATGATGCTGATATTGCAATAGGGTTTGCTGATTATTTAATCGCTAATACAGGTACTATTACTGTTACTGTTAGTCCAGAACAAGGAAGAGGATTTAATTTCTTACCAACGCACTATTTGGCATTAGTTCCTAAAAGTGGTTTAGTTCCATCTACTAGAGTAGCTGTAGAAAACTATGAAAAACGACTAGGTAGTAAAGAATTAGAAACCTCAGCGATCAACTTTATTTCAGGACCTTCTAATTCTGGTGACATTGAAATGGAATTAGTTGTAGGGGTTCATGGACCGTTAGATTGTACTTACTTAGTAGTAGAGGATATGTAAGATCGTTAGAAGCAGAAGATTTACGAAGTCTTTTGCTTTTTTTATTTGATAAAGCATTGTACAAAATATAGACTTTTAATTAAATTTTATTGATTTGTATAAAAAATTTAAAATGAAATAAATGTATTTATCTGTTATAGTATATAATGTAAACGGTTAAATAATAAGATAAGGTCGTGTTGGTATGGAAAAAATTCTTTCAATAAATTCTGGAAGCTCAAGTTTAAAATTTAAATTATTTGCAATGCCTGATGAAAAAGTCCTAGCTAAAGGGCTTTTTGACCGTATTGGAATTGATAATTCTCGTGTTACTATTAAATATGATGGTAAAAAATATGATGAGCAAAGAGAATTGAAAGATCATAATCAAGCTGTACATGTTTTGTTGAGCTTATTCAAAGAATTAAAATTAATTAATGATTTTAATGAAATTACAGGGGTTGGACATCGTGTAGTTGCTGGTGGTGAATACTTTGATAAATCTGTAATTGTTGATGAAGATGTTATGAATAAGATTGATGAGTTAGCAGAATATGCACCTTTGCATAATCCTGCAGAATTAGTTGGTATTAGAGTATTTAAGGAATTATTGCCAAATGCAGTGTCTGTAGCAGTATTTGATACTGCATATCATCAAACAATGCCTAAAGCAAATTACATGTATTCTATCCCATATGAATGGTATGAAAAATATCATGTAAGAAAGTATGGGGCACATGGTACAAGTCATCGTTATGTAGCTCATGAAGCTGCTAAATTGTTAAACAAACCATTTGAAGATTTAAAAATTATAACTTGCCATTTGGGAGCAGGTGCATCAATTTGTGCAACAATGAATGGAAAGTCTTTTGATACTTCAATGGGATTCACTCCATTGGCAGGAATTACAATGGCTACACGTGCAGGTGATATTGATGCTTCATTAGTTTCTTTCATGATGGAAAAATTACAAATTAATAGTTCTGAAATGATAGATATTTTAAATCATAAAGCTGGTTTAATTGGTATTTCAGGAGTTTCATCAGATATGCGTGATGTTTTAGCAGCAGCAGATGATAATGAGAGAGCTCAGCTAGCAGTTGATATTTTTGTGAAAAATGTTGTTAAATATATCGGTTCATATATAGCTGAAATGGGTGGCGTTGATACGATTGTATTTACTGCTGGTATCGGGGAAAACTCAACACCAATTAGAAAGTTAGTCATGGAACGTTTAGCATATTTGGGAATCACAATTGATGAAGAAGAAAATAGTAAGCATGGTTCAGCCGGAGTGATTTCAGGCGATGATTCCACTATTAAAGTACTAAGAATTCCAACCAATGAAGAATTAATGATTGCAAGAGATGTTCAAAAATTAGAAAAAGAAGTAAAATAAATATAGAGAAAGAACTAAGGATGATATGAGAATATCTTTAGTTCTTTTGTTTTAATTTAATGTATTCGATTTTAAAAAAACTGTTATAATAGTATTATAGGGAAGATAGCTAATATAATCGAGGTGATTAATAAAATATCTGGTGCAAGTTATATATTGAACATATTAAAATGGACGATGTATTTAAAATTTTGTAACCAAAAAGTAAAATAAAAAGGTTCACTTTTTGATTGAAACATGATATTTTATTTAGGTCAATTAGATTTTAGGAGGACTTTATCATGGGCAATAAACTCGACATACAACATGAGTATGAAGAAGCTGAGAAAAAGGCAAGCGAGTTAAAAGATGTTTGTGAAAAGATAAATAATTCGGCACGAGGCCGACACTTACTCGAGGAGTATGAGAAGAAACATAAAGAAGCAGAAGCAGAAAAAGAACAATTAGGCATAATTTTAGATGCAATTCAAGCTGCTGAAGATTAATATTGAAAGTTAGTATCCTTGTATTTAACAGTACTGATGCTGTTGATGCAAGGATTTTTAAATTGAATAATTTTGTAATTATAGTAAATAATCGGTATACTTAGTAAGGTAGAATAGTGAAATACGAGGAGTCTTAAAATGACAGTAGAAAAAGAAATAATCCAAAAAATAGAAGAGTATGATACGATTATTATTCATCGTCACCAACATCCAGATCCAGATGCTTATGGATCACAAGGTGGATTGGCAACAGCTATTATGCAAAGCTTTCCAGCAAAGAAAGTATATCAAGTAGGGAAAAACATTCCTGGATTAAATTGGATTACAGTTGAAAATGAAGATTTACCAGATGAAACTTACAAGAATGCTTTAGTAATTGTTACCGATACAGCTAATACACCAAGAGTGGATGATGATAGATATGATAAAGGTGATTTTTTGATTAAGATTGACCATCATCCTAATGATGACCAATATGGTGACTTGAGCTTAGTTAATACCAATGCTTCAAGTTGCTCAGAAATTATCCATGATTTAATTCTAGCTTCAGAAGGAAAATTAGAATTGACTGCTGAGGTTGCTGAAAAACTATATGCTGGTATTTCCAGTGATACTGGAAGATTTATGTATGATGCAACAACTGCACATACAATGGAAGTAGTAGCTTCTCTAATGAGAACTGGTATTGATACTAGCAAGATAAATCGTCGTTTAGATAGTATAACTTTACCCGTAGCTCGTTTATCTGCTTATGTGTATGAAAATATGAAAATTACTAAGAACAATGCAGCTTACATCATATTAAATCATGATAAAATCGAAGAATTTGATTTGGGCGATGCAGGCACATCTGCAGTAGTACCACTTCTAGGTAAAATTAATACTACAATTTGTTGGACAGTATTTGTACAACAAAAAGATGGTACATATCGTTTACGAGTACGCTCAAAGGGCCCTGTGATCAACGAATTAGCTAAAGAATATCAAGGTGGCGGTCATCCATTAGCAAGTGGTGCAAGAATAGATGATGCTAACGAAATTCCAGCTTATATTGAAAAATTAGACGGATTAGCAAAGAAATTTGCTGAAGAACATGACATGACAGACTGGTAATCAATCGAGGTGAAGAAATTTAATGGCAAATTTTAGAAGATTTAATTTTAAAGAGTATATTTATCAAGCATTAGACGAAATTAATTTTAAAGAACCTACTGAAGTTCAAGCTCGTTTAATTCCGACTATTTTAAAGGGCAAGAGCGTGGTAGGACAATCACAAACTGGTAGTGGTAAAACTCATACGTTTTTATTACCTATCTTTCAAAATCTTAATGCACAAAAAGATGAAGTTCAGGCAGTGATCACAACACCAAGTAGGGAATTAGCATACCAAATTTATGAAGCAGCAAAGCAACTAGCAAAGTTTTCTCCTGAAAATATTTGGATTCAAAACTATGTTGGTGGAACAGATAAGCAAAGACAAATTGAGAAGCTGAAATCTCATCAACCACAATTAGTAATTGGAACACCAGGACGTATATTGGATTTAGTGAGAGAAAATGCACTTGATATCCATAATGCTCACTATTTAGTAGTGGATGAAGCAGATATGACATTGGATTTAGGATTTTTAAAAGAAACAGATGCAATAGCATCGACGTTACCTAAAGACTTACAAATGCTAGTCTTTTCAGCTACTATTCCAGAAAAATTACGTCCGTTTTTAAGAAAATATATGTACAATCCAGTTATTGAAGTTGTTGCTAACAAACATGTAATTAGTCCAACAATTGATAATTGGTTAGTTTCAACTAAAGGTAGAGACAGAAATAAGCTTATTTATGACTTGCTAACAATGGGTGAACCTTATTTAGCATTAGTATTTGCAAATACTAAAGAACGAGCTGATGAGTTAACAAATTATCTTCGTTCTCAAGGGTTGAAAGTAGCTAAAGTTCATGGTGGTATTCAACCTCGTCAACGTAAGCGAATTATGCGTGAAATTCAAAATCTTGATTATCAATTTGTGGTAGCCACAGATTTAGCGGCTCGTGGAATTGATATTGAAGGTGTTTCACATGTTATCAATGACGACATCCCTGAAGATTTAGAATTCTTTGTGCATCGTGTAGGTAGAACTGGACGTAATGGAATGAAAGGTACAGCAATTACACTTTATAAACCAAGTGAAGAAAAATTAATTGATGAGCTTGAAAGTATGGGAGTTCATTTTGTACCGAAAGCAGTTAAAAATGGTGAAATAGTTGATTCATATGATCGCAATCGTCGTGAAAAGCGCCAAACACGTAAAGAATCAATGGATCCTAAATTACGTGGATTTGTGAAGAAAGAAAAGAAAAAACGTAAACCTGGTTATAAAAAGAAAATTAAGCGAGCAATAAAACGTGATGAACAACAAAAGCGTCGAATTGCACGTCGTCAAGCAAGAAAAATGAAGTAAAAAGTATATGTTTATATAGTATGAAAAAATACTTTTCTATTGACATCTAGCGGTTTATCGCATATACTTTGACTTGAATTAGGACATACTGCTAAGTACCTCTATTACAGAGAGAGTTCGGTGCTGGAAGGACTTATAGGTTGGCTTAGACAGTGCTACCTAAATGTTTATAACAAAAGAATATTATTTAATGAAGTGGTTAACGATGACATCGTTGCAAGTAAGGTGGTACCGCGTAGTAATTGCGTCCTTACTAGCAACGATGTTTTATTGTTTTTGGACTTTAAAACAGAAAGGAATTTGAAAATGAAAGAATTATCAAGTGCTCAAATACGTCAAATGTATTTAGACTTTTTCAAGAGTAAGGGACACGATGTAATGAAGAGTGCACCACTTATTCCACACGATGATCCAACTTTATTGTGGATTAACTCCGGTGTCGCTACAATGAAAAAATATTTTGACGGTTCAGTTGTTCCAAAGAACCATCGTATCACTAGTTCACAAAAATCTATTAGAACTAACGATATTGAAAATGTAGGTCATACAGCTCGTCACCATACTTTATTTGAAATGTTAGGAAACTTTTCTGTTGGTGATTACTTCAAGAAAGAAGCTATTACATGGGCATGGGAATTACTAACAAGTCCTGAATGGTTCGATATGGATAAGGAAAAATTGTACATCACAGTTTATCCTGAAGATAAAGATGCTAAGAAGTATTGGGAAGAAGTAGAGGTAGATCCTAGCCATATTTATGAAGCTGAAGATAACTTCTGGGATATTGGTGAAGGTCCATCTGGTCCGGACTCAGAAATATTCTTTGATCGTGGTCAAGAAATGAATAATTTACCAGAAGATGATCCTGAAAGTTATCCTGGTGGAGAAAATGAACGTTATTTAGAAATCTGGAATATTGTATTTTCTGAATTCAATCATAAGCCAGACGGAACATATGAACCATTGCCACATAAAAACATTGATACGGGTATGGGATTAGAACGTGTAGTATCTGTATTCCAACATGCACGAACAAACTTTGAAACAGACTTATTCTTACCAATTATTGAAAAAACTGCTGAATTAAGTGCAGGTAAGAAGTATGGTGAAAATGCAGAAGCAGATGTTTCCTTTAAAGTTATTGCAGATCATGCACGTGCAGTTACATTCGCTATTGGTGACGGTGCTTTGCCTTCAAATGAAGGTCGAGGATATGTTATTCGTCGTCTTATCAGACGTGCAGTTATGCATGGTCAAAAGCTTGGAATTGATGAAGCATTCCTTTATAAGTTGGTTCCAGTTGTTGGAAAAATCATGGAATCTGCATATCCAGAAGTGTTAGAACAAGCTGAATTTATCGAAAAAGTTATTAAGATGGAAGAAGATAGATTCAACGATACTTTGAAAGATGGTATGCAATTATTAGATAGCTTAATTGCTGAAACTAAAGAAAATGGTGGTAAAGAATTACCAGGAAAACCTGTATTTAAGTTATATGACACATATGGATTCCCATTAGAATTGACAAAAGAATATGCTAATGATGAAGGCCTTGATGTTGATGAAGAAGGTTTCAATGAAGAAATGGAACAACAAAAGGCACGTGCAAGAGCAGCTCGTTCAGATGCTAAGTCTATGGGTGTTCAAAATGGCTTATTAACTGATATTACAACTCCAAGTGAATATGTAGGTTATCATGAATTGAAAGCTAATGGTGTATTAAAAGATATCATCATTGACAATGAATTAGTTGATACAGTTCCAGCTGATTCTAGAGCACAAGTTATCTTTGATAAAACACCATTCTATGCTGAAATGGGTGGACAAGTAGCTGATAAGGGTGTTATCAAGAACCAAGCTGGCGAAGTTGTTGCTGAAGTTGAAGATGTACAACATGCTCCAAATGGACAAAACATGCATACAATCCACGCACTTAAGGAAATGACTAGAGAAAATACATATTCTCTAGAAGTAGATGTTGCTTTCCATAATAAAGTGAAGAAGAACCATACTGCAACTCACTTATTAGACCAAGCATTGAGAGATGTTTTAGGTTCACATACTCATCAAGCAGGATCATTAGTTGAACCAACATATTTACGTTTTGACTTCACAAATCTAGGATCTGTAACAGCAGAAGATTTGAAGAAGATTGAAGATATCGTGAATGCTAAGATTTGGGAAAATATTCAAGTTGAAACAGTTGTTACAGATAAGGAATCAGCTGAAAAAATGGGTGCTATTGCCTTGTTTGGCGATAAGTATGGTGATACAGTTCGTGTTGTTAAAGTTGGCGATTACTCCATGGAATTCTGTGGTGGTACTCATGTTGCTAATACTAATGAAATTGGTTTATTCAAGATTGTTTCTGAATCAGGTGTTGGTGCTGGAGTAAGACGTATTGAAGCTGTTACTTCAGAAGAAGCATTTGAATTCTTAGAAGAAAGAAATCAATTATTACGTCAAAGTGCTGATGAATTGAAGATAGTACAAATTAAAGAAGTTCCACGTAAGATTGAACAATTACAAGAACAAGTCAAATTGCTTGAACAACAAAAACAAGCTTTAGAAGATAAGTTTGCAAGTCAACAAGCAGGAGATATCTTTAAGAATATTAAAGATATCAACGGCAAGACTTTAATTGCTGGTCAGGTTAACGTTTCAGGCATGAGTCAATTAAGACAACTTGCAGATCAATGGAAAGAAAAGCAACTTTCAGATGTACTTGTACTTGCTACTGCAACAGCAGATGGTAAGGTTAACTTAATTACAGCTATTAGTAGCGATGCAGTTAAGGAAGGTTATAAAGCCGGAGATTTAATTAAAGCAATCGCACCTAAAGTAGGCGGTGGCGGTGGTGGCCGTCCTGACTTGGCACAAGCTGGTGGTAAGAAACCAGAAGGCATTCAAGAAGCATTGAAAGCTGCTGAAGATTGGTTGAATAAATAAGATTAAAGAGTGATATTGATAGGGATGACAGTTCTTAGCAATATCATTTTTTATTATTGTATTAATTTTAAGTAATATTTTTTCTAATACAATTTTTTTAATTGTTTGTTGTGATCCATTTTAGTACAATAGATATTAGAGTAATGTAGTGTATGGAGGTGTTCTCGATGAGTGCATTAGATAAAACAATGTATTTTGACTTTGGACAGAATGAAAAAAAGGATGTTCATCAGACTTTAGAAACGGTTTATAATTCTTTGGAAGAAAAGGGTTATAATCCTATTAATCAAATAGTTGGTTATTTATTGTCAGGAGACCCTGCATATATTCCTCGTTTGAATGATGCTCGTAATTTAATCAGAAAACATGAACGTGATGAAATCATCGAAGAGTTAGTACGAGCTTACTTAGATAAGGGGGAAAAATAGTGGGCAGATTAATGGGGTTAGATGTAGGATCTAGAACTGTTGGTGTAGCTGTTAGTGATATGCTAGGTTGGACTGCACAAGGTGTAGAAATTGTTCAGATTAATGAAGATGAACAAGAATTTGGGCTAGATAGGATAGCTGAATTAGTTAAAGAAAATGAAGTTGTAGGTTTTGTATTAGGATTGCCTAAGAATATGAATAATACTTCTGGTCCAAGAGTAGAAGCAGCTAAAGCATATGGTGAACTGCTAGAAGAAAAATTCAATTTACCAATAGATTTTATTGATGAACGTCTAACAACCGTTGAAGCAGAAAGAATGTTGGTTGAACAAGCTGATGCTTCAAGAAAAAAGCGTAAAAAAGTTATTGATAAATTAGCTGCTAGTTTAATTCTACAAAATTATCTAGACGCTAAAGGAAAATTATTAAAAGAACTTAACTAAGGAGTATGACAATGGCAAAACAGAATCAAGATGAAAACTTAATTACATTAGTTGACGAACAAGGAAATGAAACTTTATACCAAGAATTGTTCAATTTCCATTCAGATGACTATGACAAATCATATATTTTATTGATTCCGGCAGGTTCAGAACCTGAAGAACAAGTAGATGTGTTGGCATTCGCATTCAATCCAGATGAAAACGATGATAGCCAGGATTATGAATTGTTTGATATTGAAAGTGATGAAGAATGGGAAATGGTAGAAGGTGTCCTAGATACTTTCTTGAACGATGAAAATATGAGATAATGCTGGTGCAAAGTCGGTTACACAAATGGATAGCTAACAAGCTGATATGTGTACGTCGGCTTTGTTTTTATTTAAAATTAATTTAGAGAGCTGAGTGTAATTTTGGGAAAAAAGAGATTTAAAATAGAAATTGGTGGTAAGGAATATATTATCATCGGTGAGGGTAGTCAGGAAAGAATGAATGCAGTTGTTCAACTTGCTAATGAAAAATTGGAGAAAATTAAGGAACAAATTCCAGATATAAGTGATGAAAAAGCGATGACTTTATTAGCAATTAATGCATTTTCTGAACAATTAGAGCTGCAAGAAGAACTAGACAAATATACGGAAAAATAATACGGTGCAAAGATGATACTATCATTAATAATTATAATTTTGTTGATATGTGCATTTAGATATGGCATAAGAAGAGGCCTTTTGGGATCACTTGTTAGTTTGCTAGGTTACATCATTGTATTTATCTTATCTAACCTCTAACTCTCCTACAAAATTCAAACGATGCGTTGATATAATTGCAGGTTTATTCAGTAATATTAATGATGGATCTGGATTATTAGCAATGACCTTTTATAAAATCCTTTCATTTTGGATTATTGGAATTATAGGTGGAATTATTGTTAGAATTTTAGCGAATGTTTCTAAGGGTTTTACAAAATTACCTGTAGTTTCACAATTTAATGCGTTATTGGGTGGAATTTTAACCACTATAATGATGTATGTTGTAATCTTTTTTGGATTAATATTACTATCTAATTGGCCTAGTCAGGAAGTTAAGCAAACTGTAGAAGAATCAAGAGTAGCAGTCTATATTTTAGACAATACTCCTAATGTTATGAATCAAATAGTAAGTATGTAGTTAAAAGAGGTGTATTATGAATAAAAAGGTATTAAAAACTTTAGAATATGATAAAGTTAAGCAAAATTTATATGCTTTTACTACAACTTCAATGGGAAAGAGATTGATTGACAAGTTAGAACCATCATCTGACTATGATGAAATTTCCAATTCACTAGCACAGACTAAAGATGGAGCTGACATTTTACGAATTAAGGGTGGTATACCTGTTCCAAATCTTATTTCCATTAAAAGTTTTTTGAAAAGATTAGATATAGGTGGAACTCTCAATAGTAAAGAATTAGCTGCTATTGGACGAGTTTTGAGAGCTACAAATGAAGTTAATCGCTTTTTTAAAGATTTAGCAGATAATAAAATTAAGTTAGAAGTATTATTTGATGATGTAGCTAAATTGGAAAGTCTACCAGAAATTAGTAAAAAATTATTAGTTTCAATTGAAAATGATGGACATGTAACTGATGATGCATCTACATTGTTAAAGAGTATTAGACAACAAATTTCAGTAACTGAGGAAACTATACGTGAACGTTTAAATGCATATACTAGAGGAACTAATTCTAAGTATTTGAGTAATGCAGTGGTCACAATTCGTAATGAAAGATATGTTTTACCAGTTAAACAAGAATATCGTAGCAAGTTTGGCGGTATTGTACACGATCAAAGTTCTTCAGGGCAAACATTATTTGTTGAACCTGCAGTGATTGTTGAATTGAATAATCGTTTAAGGCAGCAACAGGTTGCAGAACGTGAAGAGATAAATAGAATCTTGGAAGAATTGTCTAAGGAGTTAGCACCTTATACACATGAACTAAACAATAATGCCAAAATTTTGGGAATGTTGGACTTTATTAATGCTAAAGCTAAGTATGCACATAGTATTAAGGCAACAGAACCAATCTTGTCGAAGGAAAATGATGTTTATTTAAGACAGGTTTGGCATCCATTGCTAGATATGAAAAAAGCTGTAAAAAATGACATTATGATTGGTAAGGACTATCAGGCAATTGTAATAACAGGACCTAATACAGGTGGTAAGACAATCACCTTAAAAACGTTAGGGTTGGTACAGTTGATGGGGCAATCTGGGCTATATATACCTGCTTTTGAAGAAAGTAGAATTGGAATATTTGACGATATATTTGCTGATATTGGTGATGAACAGTCAATAGAACAAAGCTTGAGTACATTTTCTTCACATATGACTAATATTGTAGAAATATTGAAAGGTATAGATGAAAAATCATTAGTGTTATTTGATGAATTAGGTGCAGGAACAGACCCTCAAGAAGGTGCAGCTTTGGCTATCAGTATTTTAGATGCTGTGGGTGCTAAAGGAAGTTATGTAGTTGCGACAACTCACTATCCAGAGCTTAAGGCTTATGGTTTTGAAAGACCTAATACTATTAATGCAAGTATGGAATTTGATGCTAATACATTACAGCCAACATATCGCTTATTAATTGGAATTCCAGGTCGTAGTAATGCTTTTGACATTTCTCAAAGACTGGGACTAGATAAAATGATTGTTATGGCTGCTAGACAACTTACTTCACAAGATAGTCAAGATCTAAATGAGATGATTTCAGATTTAGTTGCTAAAAGACATGATGCCGAAGAAAAAGAGATTATGTATCGAAAATATTTGCGTGAGGCTGAAGAATTGCACCATGATTTAGAAACTAACTTCCATCAATTTGAACGTCAAAAAGAAAATATGTTAGAACAAGCTAAGGAAAGAGCTAATCAAATTGTTGAAGAAACTAAGAAAAAATCTGACGAATTGATTTCTGAACTTAGAAAGATGAAAATGTCAGCTGCTTCTAACATAGAAGAAGGCAGTCTAATAGATGCTCAAGGGCGAGTTAATGCTTTACATCAAGAAACTAATTTGAAGAAGAATAAAGTGTTACGTAAGGCTAAGCAACAACAAGAATTACATCCTAACGATGATGTTATGGTTAATTCATATGGTCAAAGAGGTGTTCTGTTGCGTAAAGCAGGAAACCATGCTTGGGAAGTACAATTGGGTATTTTGAAGATGAAAATCGATGAAAGCGACCTTGAAAAAATTAAGGTTAAAGATACTCAACCTAAACGAGCAGGGGCAGTATTGAAATCATCTAGTTCTAGTCATGTTTCACCAACTTTAGATTTACGTGGTGAACGTTATGAAAATGCGATGGTAAAAGTTGATAGGTACATTGATGCTGCCGTTTTAGCAGGTTATAACTCTGTTACTATTATTCATGGTAAAGGGACAGGTGCGTTGAGAACAGGTATCATTAACTATCTCAAACAAAATAAAGCAGTTAAGAATTTTGAGTTTGCAAGTCCTAATAATGGTGGCAATGGGGCAACTGTGGTATATTTCAAGTAAGGCAAAAAACTTGATTTTTATGTTGTATATGATATTATTTACTTACGAAAAGAAAGTAGAAGGTGATTTGAATGGTTACAGAATTAACAGATCAAACATTTGATGAAAAAACAAATAATGGAGTAACATTTACAGACTTTTGGGCAACATGGTGTGGTCCTTGTCGTATGCAATCTCCTGTTATCGAACAATTAGCTGAAGAAATGGGAGATAAAGTATTCTTCTCTAAAGTAGATGTTGATGCAAATCAAGAAACAGCAGCTAAATTTGGAATTATGAGTATTCCAACAATGCTTATTAAGAAAGATGGACAAGTTGTAGATACAATTGTTGGTTATCACACAAAAGAACAATTACAAAAGAAACTTGAAGCATATATCTAATTAGATAAAAAGAGAACCTAAAGTCGCTAAACTTTAGGTTCTCTTTTTATAGTTCCTCTCTAGATGGATTGAGTAAATCCTTGTCAGGAATAGTATTTAAGTCAACAGGATCACGTTGATCAACTTGAACAGTTATAAAAACGGAATTTCCACGAGATGTTTCAGTATCGATAACAGCTTCTGAAGTAAATCCGCTTTGATTTTGGATAGTTTCTGCGATGAATCCTGCTTCTAAAAGAAATTCACATTTAGAATTAATTTTTTTTCTAATTTCGACTATTGGACCTGAAAGTTCGAAAACTTGACGATTCATCTTAGATTTTACTCTTTTTAAGTACCCCCAATTAGCTTTCTCGAAAAATACAGGTAAATCTTCATCTTTAGCTAGTGGAAAATTTCGAGCTAAACGTTTGCCTGCCCAGTAAAGAATAGTGTTATCTGTTCCAACTAGATCAGGTAGAAGAGCATCCCTTAAGATAGAACTACCAAGAGTGGTCCCTAAATTATTATGCTCCACAGCTGTTGAATAAAATTTGACATCCACTTTCTTCCTAGCTCCTTTAATAATTGATAATTTTATTATACACACTTTTTATTTGAATAGCTTAAATTATACTTAACTTTTTAGTCTTTTTTAGAAAATTAAGTATCTGTCTAAATAAGATAGTTGATTTTTTGTGTGAGTTTTGCATAATAAAAGATAGATAGAACTAGAGATAGATGGTGGTAAAATGGTTAAACATATATTGATAGCAACAAAAAATGCGGGAAAAGCACGGGAGTTCAAGAAATTATTTAGTGAAAAGGGAATAGAAGTAAAAACTTTACTAGATATGGAAAATACACCCGAAATTGATGAAAATGGTAAGACTTTTACGGAGAATGCATTGATTAAAGCCCAAACATTAACGGATTTGTATAAAATTCCAGTTTTAGCTGATGATTCAGGGATTGTAGTTGATTATTTAAATGGAGAACCTGGGATTTATTCTGCAAGATATGCTGGCGATCATGATGATGAAGCAAATAAAAAGAAATTACTACACAATTTAGAAGGTGTACCTTTTGAAAAGAGGACAGCTCATTTTCATTGTTCGTTAGTAATTACTAGTCCAGTAAAAGATCCATTGATTGCTGAAGGAAATGTAGAAGGCTACATTGTTGAAGAAGAAAGAGGTAAGGGTGGTTTTGGTTATGATCCATTATTCTTCTACCCACCTTTGGATAAAACTTTTGGTGAAACAACTGCAGATGAAAAGAATGCTGTTAGTCATCGTGCAAATGCTATTAAAGATTTGCTAACAAAATTTGATGAATGGTGGGAAGAATAATGAAAATTTTAGTAGTTAGTGATAGCCATTCTAAAAAGAATATATTGGCAGACTTAAGAGATAAGTATAGTAATGAGGTTGATTACTTCATTCATTGTGGCGATAGTGAGTTAGACCCTAATTCAAAATGGGTATCAGATTATACAATTGTTGAGGGAAATTGTGATTACTATGACTACCCAGAAAAAGAAGTTGTTGCAACTGAAGAGGGTAATATTTTAGTAACTCATGGTCATCTGTATGGAGTTAACTATGGATTAGACAGACTTGCACTATTAGCTAAACAAGAAAATGCTAAATTTGTTTTTTATGGTCATACACATCGCTTAGCAGTTGAATATGTTGATGGTACGCTCTTTTTGAATCCAGGGAGTGTGTGGTTCCCACGTGGAGAATATCAAAAACTAGGTGGAACTTACGCTATTGTATCTGTAAATGAAAGTAAGATTAAGGTTACTTATTATACTAGAGAAGGATTAGCTCCTGTTTCAGAGTTGCAATTTGAATATCAAAAGTAATTTGTTGAAAAATCATGCTAAAAAAGACTTGATTTTGATTATTTTCAGGAGTAATATTATACGAGTAAGTTAATTGCCCGTTGGTCAAATTGGTTAAGACGTCGCCCTCTCAAGGCGGAGTTACGGGTTCGATCCCCGTACGGGTGATAATATTCGTATGTAAAATGAGAACAACTTGAATAATAGGTTGTTCTCATTTTTTATTGTAAATAATAAAAAATCAGCAATCCAAAAATTGCTGATTTTAAAATATTTAACGATTATTTTTGTTCTGTTGGGTTCTTTTTATTAGATTCTTTTTCAACAGTTTTAGTTTCTTTTCGATTTTTAGGATCAATAGTTGCAAATTTATCAAATAATTGTTCTAAATTGTGTTGTTGATTGACCTTTAATCCCATAATATTCACTTCCTCAAAAAATTGCTAACATCTATTGCCTAGAAAGTTATCAAAATTTTAAGCTACTGTCAAGTTAGAGCTTAAATTACGTTGGTAGGAGTACCTGTCAAATAGCATTTCAAGTTATTAACTGTAATCTCAAGTAATCTTTCTCTAGTTTCCAAAGGAGCCCATGCGATATGTGGAGTGATGTAGCAATTTTTTGCAGTTAAAAGAGGATTATCTTCTGAAATTGGTTCTTTGGAGACTACATCAGTTGCTAAAGCATAAATGCGATCATTATTTAATGCCTCAGCTATATCAGTTTCATTGATTAGCTTTCCTCTAGCTGTGTTTAGAATAATGACGTTCTTTTTCATTTTAGAGATTGTTTCTTTATTAATTAGATTAATTGTGTCAGGTGTTTGAATAACGTGTAAACTAATAACATCTGATTTTTTTAGAAGTTCATCTAAAGAAACTTGCTTAATCCAGGGAACGTTAACCTCTTTAGGACGATGATTATAAAAGATAACATTCATTGAGAAAGCATGACCTAATTCAGCTACTTTTTGTGCGATACGACCGTAACCAATTAATCCTAATGTCTTACCTTTTAATTCATAGAGAGGTTTGTCCCAAAATGTAAAATCAGGAACTTTTGACCATTTTCCTTCATGAATCAGTTGATTATGTAAGCCAACTTGACCAGTTACTTCTAGTAGAAGAGAAAATGTGAATTGAGCAACTGCATCAGTACCGTATGTAGGAACATTGGTTACAATTATATTATGTTGGTGGGCACTCTCAATATCTACGACATCATACCCAGTTCCCATGATACCAATATATTTTAAGTTGGGAACTTGTTTTAAAACTTCACTTCTTAATGGTGTTTTATGCGTAATTACAATTTCAGCATTGTCAATACGTTTAAGAATCTCTTCAGTATCATCTACAGGTGTTTGATCGTAAAAAGTGCAATTGCCTAAGTTGGATAGTTTGCTCCAAGTTAAATCAGCGTTTAGAGAGTAACCGTCTAAAAGTACAATATCCATAATATAATCACCTCAATAAATATTTGCTTTAATTATAAACGCTTTCAAAATGCGATTCAAGATGTGAGTATGACAATTGGTTTTGCTAGATATAAATAGTATAATTAAGACTAGAATATTAGAGAAAGGACGTAACTATGGCGACACAACATATTGAAAACAAATTAAAACTATTACCAGATTTGCCTGGCTGTTACATGATGAAAGATATTAATAGTAGAATTATTTATGTAGGTAAAGCCAAAAATTTAAAAAATCGCGTACGTTCATATTTTAAAAGTAGTCATGAAGGAAAAACAGCTAAATTAGTGTCTGAAATAAGGGATTTTGAAACAATTATCACTTCAACTGATAAGGAAGCATTTTTGTTAGAAATTACTTTAATTCAAAAACATAAGCCTTACTATAACATTAAGCTAAAAAGGGGAACTGGGTATCCGTATATTAAGATAACTCATGAAAAAGACCCACAATTAAAAATTGTCAGTCAAGTTAAAAAGGATGGTGGCTATTATTTTGGCCCTTATCCCAATGTCTATGCTGCAACAGAAACATTACAGTTACTGCAAAAGGTGTATCCTTTAAGACGCTGTAATGGATATCAAAAACGACCATGTTTGTACTATCATATGGGACAATGCTTGGGTGCTTGTTTTAAAGAAGTTCCACAATCCGAGTATGAAAAGCAAATCAAAAAGATAAAGTCGTTTTTAAATGGAAATGTAAGTAAAATAAAAAAAGAACTTGAACAAAAAATGGAAACTGCATCCGAGAATTTAGAGTTTGAAAGGGCAGCTGAAATAAGAGATCAAATTCACTATGTTGAAATGACAGTTGAAAAACAAAAAATCATTAGTAATGATAATACACCGCGTGATTTATTTGCTTTTTACATGAATAAAGGTTGGTTATCTTTACAAATTTTCTCTATTAGACAAGCACGTTTGATGAAACGTGAAAAACGACTATTTCCATGTATAGACACGCCTGAAGCTGAGCTAGAATCTTTTATTTTACAGTTTTATAATCAAAAAAACCGTATTTTACCTAAAGAAATTTTAATTCCTTCAGGGATGGATAAAGAAACATTAAGTGAAATTTTAGGTATTCCAGTTAAAACACCACAACGAGGACAAAAGCGTGATTTACTAGAAATGGCACAGAAAAATGCTAAGTTAGTGTTGGAAGAAAAATTCCGTTTACTTGAATTGGATGAAAGAAAGACAACAGGGGCTATGAATGAAATAACAGACGCGTTAGGATTGCCTAATGGTCATAGAATTGAAGCATTTGATCATTCTCATTTACAAGGAGAAGACTTAGTATCCGCGATGGTTTGTTTCATTGATGGAAGACCAGAAAAAACAGAATATCGAAAATATAAGTTAAAAAATGTTGACCATGCTGATGAAGCTGCTAGTACAAGAGAAGTTATTTATCGTAGATATAGTAGACTTTTGAAAGAAAAAGCCAATTTACCTGATTTAATATTAATGGATGGTGCAAGTATTCAAATTAATGCTGCTGTTGATGTTTTACATAATCAATTAGGTATTGATATTCCTGTAGCAGGAATGGTAAAAAATGATCGTCATAAAACTGCTGATTTAATGACGGAAAATGATGAGAAGATTGGTTTAGATCCTAAAAGTGAAGGCTTTTATCTACTACAAAGAATTCAAGATGAAGTTCATAGATTTGCGATTACTTTCCATCGCCAAGTTCGGTCAAAAAATTCATTAGCTTCACGTTTAGAAAGAATTCAAGGAGTAGGTCCTAAAACGAGAATTAAGTTATTAAGAAATTATGGTTCCCTGAAGAATATTTCTGCAGCTTCAGTAGAGGATTTGGAAAGCTTAGGTATTTCTAAAAAAGTGGCTCAGACAATTAAGTTAAGCTTGAAAAACCAAAGTTAGAAAATGCTTTGACCTAAGAGAAGATAATTGGTATATTTAAGGTTGATTAACTTATTGATGAAATAGAATAATAAATATGCAATATAGTTAGATATATAAGGAAAGGCGATTAAATAAATGTTTGTAGATCAAATAAAAATTGAAGTAAAAGCCGGAAAAGGTGGCGACGGTATGGTTGCTTTCCGCCGTGAAAAGTATGTTCCTAATGGTGGACCTGCTGGTGGTGACGGTGGTAAAGGCGGAAGCATTATTTTAAAAGTAGACCAAGGTTTACGTACATTAATGGATTTTAGATATCACCGTATTTTTAAAGCAAAACCTGGTCAAAACGGCATGATCAAGGGAATGTATGGTCGTGGTGCAGACGATACTTATATTAGTGTTCCTCAAGGTACAACAGTTACAGATGCTGAAACTGGAGAATTGTTAGGTGACTTAGTTGAAGCAGACGATGAATTAGTTGTAGCTAAAGGTGGCCGTGGTGGTCGTGGCAATATTAAGTTTGCTAGTCCTAAAAATCCAGCTCCAGAAATTGCTGAAAATGGTGAACCTGGTGAAGAAAGAAAATTAAAACTAGAACTTAAAGTGTTAGCCGATGTTGGTTTAGTAGGTTTCCCTTCTGTTGGTAAATCTACTTTACTTTCAGTTGTAACAAGTGCTAAGCCAAAAATTGCTGAATATCACTTTACAACTTTGGTTCCTAATTTGGGTATGGTTCGTCTAGATGATGGTAGAGACTATGTTATAGCTGACTTACCTGGGTTAATTGAAGGGGCTTCTCAAGGTGTAGGTTTAGGTATTCAGTTCTTACGTCATGTTGAAAGAACTCGTGTTATTTTGCATTTGATTGATATGTCAGGTGTAGAAGGTAGAGATCCATATGATGATTTTGTCAAAATTAATGAAGAATTGAAGGTATATGATCCAACTTTACTTGATAGACCACAAATCGTAGTAGCAAGTAAGATGGATATGCCAGACAGTGCTAAAAATTTGGCAGAATTCAAAGTTAAGTTAGCTAAGGATAAGACTTTAAAACAAGTGCCAGAAGTTATGGAAATATCTTCCCTAACTCACCAAGGGTTGAAAGAGTTAACACATAGAACAGCTGATGTACTAGAATCTACTCCTAAGTTTGAAACATTGGCAGAAAAAGAACAATCAAGCAAGGTTTACACCTTTAAAGAAGATGAACCAGCATTCAAGATTACACGTGATTCTGATGCAACTTGGGTACTTTCAGGTGAAAAATTGGAACGTCTATTTAAGATGACTAACTTTAACCATGATGAAAGTTTAATGAGATTTGCTCGTCAATTGCGTGGAATGGGTGTAGATGATGCCCTACGCGAACGTGGTGCTAAAGGTGGAGATTTGGTAAGAATCGAAGACTTTACTTTTGAATTTGTAGAATAATAATCATGCTTAAGTAGGGGTAATGGAAAAATGAGAAGATTAAAAAGAAGCCGATACATTACGGGATTTGATGGTATTCGAACGCTGGCAGTTATTGCAGTTATTTTCTATCATTTGTTTCCTTACGCAATGCAAGGCGGCTTGATGGGAGTTTCTATATTCTTCGTTATTTCTGGATATTTAATAACTGATTTGTTGTTACAAGAATGGGAACAAAATCGAAAAATTGATGTCAAAGCTTTTTATATTAGGCGTATGAAAAGGTTGTATCCAGGATTGATAACAATGTTAGTTGGAACGATAGCGTATATAACTTTGTTTCAAAAAGAGTTATTGGCTCATATTCGAATGGTTTTTCTGACAAATTTGACATCAATATATAATTGGTATCAAATTCATACGGGTCAATCATATTTTGATAAATTTGCGATTCAGTCTCCTTTTACACATTTATGGTCGTTATCTATTGAAGGACAATTCTATTTGTTTTGGCCTTTATTGATTATATTAATGTGTAAATACTTACCTAAGAAAAATGTTAGATTCTTTCTGTTAATAGGATTGAGTTTACTATCAGCTTTAGAAATGATGCTTTTATTTAAGGTAGGTAGTGATCCTTCACGTGTTTACTACGGAACAGATACACGTGTATTTTCGATATTAATAGGTGCAGCTTTAGCAATTGTTTGGCCAAGTAGCAAGTTAAGTCAAAAGCTTCCTAATGAGAGTCGACGAATTCTTAACATAACAGGTATTGTGTGTGCTTTATTAGTAATATTATCATTCTTTAAAATGAATGGTGAAAAAGCTTTTGTATATCATGGTGGGATGTACTTATTTTCAATAATCTCTGCAATACTTGTCGCAACAGTAGCACATCCGGGAGCTAATATGAATACCTGGTTTACTAATCCAGTTTTTACATGGATAGGTAAGCGTAGTTATGGAATTTATATTTATCAGTATCCAGTGATGGTTTTCTTTGAGTCAAAAGTTAAGAATATTGCTGCACATCCTTGGTTATACGGACTAATAGAAATAGCAATAATACTTGCTATAAGTGAATTATCTTATCGATATATTGAGATACCTTTGAAAAAATTTGATTACAGTCAAACTCTAATCAAAGTTAAACAAGTCTTTAAACGAGATAAATCACATTTAAATTCCAAAATTGGTGTAGCTGTGGGAGCAATTGTATTTTTGATTGCTGGTGCTGGTTTAGTGCAACAGCCAACTAAGAAACCACAGGATAATGCTTTGGCAAAACAAATTAAAGAAAACAACGCCAAAGTTAAAAAGAGAAATTCTGAGTTAAAGAGTGGTAAAAAGCAATCAACTGAACAAGTTTCCTCATCTTCGAGTTCTGAAGTGAAGAAGTATCAGTTAACTGCCGCTCAAGCTGATAAGGCAAGAAATATGAAGATTACAGCAGTAGGAGATTCTGTATTAGCTGATGGAGCTAGTTCATTACAGGAAATTTTCCCTAATATGTATATCGATGCTAAAGTTGGTAGACAGTCAGCTGAAGCAGCAAAGATAGTACAACAATTAGCACAAACTGGAAAATTGGAACAGACAGTGTTGATAAGTGAAGGAACAAATGGTGCTTTTATGGGACATGAAATTCAAGATATTATGGATGCTGCTGGTAAAGATCGCCAAGTATATTGGATTAATGTTCATGTACCAACAAGACGTTGGCAAGATCAAGTAAATCAAGATTTGGCATCAGCTAGCAAGAAATATAAGAATTTACATATAATTGATTGGTTTAGCTATAGCCAAAATCATGCTGATTGGTTCTATAATGATAATGTTCATCCTAATCCACATGGCTTGGAATATTATGGCAGTTTTGTTGCTAAAAAAATAGTTAAATAAAACTTACATACTCTATAATGGTTAGATAAAATCTGACAGTTATAGAGTATTTTTATTGTAATAAAAAAACAATCCTTATGAAATGCAAGGATTGTCGAAAAATGAATTTTTTAGTTTTTAGCTTTGCTTGGTACAACAAGAAATCCTACTAATAAGATTCCAATAACTGCAACAAATACAGCTGATAATACGTTGCCTGCTAGGTAAATACCCATAGCAACAGTTGCAAACATACCAACGATTGTAAAAATAATGCCTAAACGTTGAATTAGATTTAATTCTTGGAAATCTTTACGGAAACCAATTTCTAAAAGGAATGCACCGATAAGAGCCATTGTACCGAATAGAATGTGTCCAAATAACATCATAGTATTCACCAACCTTTAATAAATTGTACAAAATAAGTATAACACGAATTATTTATCCTCTACAATATAAAAATATTACTGAGTTTCTTTATTATTTTTTTGCAGCAGATATAAAGGTTTATATGCCAATTCTAATTCAGATTGGGAAATTTTAAATGACATAAGTGGGAGAGTATAATTTTCTTTCTCAACATCTCTAACCCTTAATTTAGCCTTTTTAGGATATTTTTTTAAAATGCTTAATAATTCAGAAAGGGTAACTAATTCTGGAGAAGGAGAAATAAGGATTGTATTAGCATCTTTTACAGTGACTCTTCCAGAGATAATATTTTTATGATCAAATTCTTGAGTAATAACTAATTTAGGATTTAAGAAATCGGTAGCAGTAATGAAGTCTATTATACGCATATTAATTCCCCTCTAGTTTAACAATAAAGTATATTATCTATTATAAGATATTTTGAAAAATTTTGAGAAACTTTAAATTGATACTCATTAATGATAGAATTAAGAAGATACTGTCTAATTAGTTAATGATAAGGATGAAAGATAAATGGAATTAGAATTTTTAGGAACAGGTGCTGGATCACCTTCTAAGAGTAGGAATGTATCAGCAGTTGCATTAAAGTTATTGGATGAGATTAAAAAGATTTGGTTGTTTGATGTAGGTGAAGGAACACAACATCAAATTTTAAACACAACAATTCGTCCACGTAAGATTGATAAAATATTTATAACTCATATGCATGGTGATCATATTTTTGGATTACCTGGCTTTTTGAGTAGTCGTTCATTCCAAGGCGGCGAAAAAATGGGACCATTAACAATTTATGGACCTAAAGGAATTTCTGATTTTGTTAATATTAGTTTAAAAGTTAGTCAAACAAAATTATCATATGAATTAAATTTCGTAGAACTTGAAGAAGAAGGTTTACTTTTAGAAAATGATCGATTTAAAGTTTATGCTTATAAATTAGATCATCGTATTGAATGTTGGGGCTACAGAATTGAAGAAAAGGATTATCCAGGTGAATTACAAGTTGAAAAACTTAGAGAAGCCAAAGTTCCATCTGGACCAATCTATGGTCGCCTTAAAGCTGGAGAAGTAGTCACACTTGAAGATGGTAGAACTATAGATGGTAAGGACTTTATAGGTAAAGCTAAGAAAGGCCGAATTGTAACAATTTTAGGTGACACAAGACAGACACCTAACTTGAAATTACTTGCTAAAGATGCAGATGTGTTAGTTCATGAAAGTACTTTTGGTAAGGGTGAAGGGAAATTAGCACGTAATTATCATCACTCAACTTGTGTTCAAGCTGCTACTTTAGCTAAAGAAGTAGGGGTAAAACAATTACTGTTAACTCATATTTCAGCTCGTTATGTGGGCAAGATGGTGAAAGTTTTAGAAAAAGAAGCTAAGAAAGTATTCCCAAATACTAAGGTTGTTAAAGATTTTGATACCTTTAATATTCCTTTTCCTGAAAGAAAGGACGATGAGCAATGAAAAATTATAAAAGTTTAAAAGACTTAACTAATAAAGTTGTGCTAATAACTGGAGCATCAGGTGGTTTAGGTGAACAAATAGCTTATCAAGTAGCTAAAAAGGGTGCAATAGTTGTAGCTTGTGCACGTCGTAAAGAAAAGTTGGATGTAGTTGTAGAAAATTGTCAAAATTTATCTAAGAGACTAGCGTATGCATACCAACTAGATATTTCCAAGCCAGAAGAAGTAGAAAAAGTTGTTAATGAGGTAGAGGAAGAAGTGGGACCTGTCTCAGTTTTAATTAATAATGCTGGCTTTGGACTAATGGAAGACTTCCTTGACTTTGATATGGATAGAGCAGAAGCGATGTTCAGAGTAAATGTTTTAGGATTAATGTATGCTACTAAATATGTAGCTACAAAAATGGCCGAAAGACAAGTAGGTGCAATAATTAATATTGCTTCTATGGCTGGCAAAATGGCTACACCTAAATCTACTGTCTATTCTGCAACTAAATTTGCAGTGCTAGGCTTTTCTAATGCTCTACGTTTGGAATTGAAACCATTGGGAATTTCAGTAATGACGGTAAATCCTGGACCTATCAGGACGGAATTCTTTGATAAAGCAGATAAAACACATAATTACCTAAATTCTCTAGGAAATATAGTCTTAGACCCAGAGGAAGTAGCTTATAAAATTGTTTCAAAGATTGGAACTAGTCGACGTGAAGTGAATTTACCATATTACATGGAAGTTGCTCATCACTTATATGAAGTCTTCCCACATATGGCTGATTATTTAACAGGTGGTATTTTTAACAAGAAATGAGGAAAAACTCTTGATTGATGCTAAAAAAGAATGGCAAGAAATTGAATTATCAGAAAATGAACATCTTGATGAATTAATTGAAGAAACAGGTTTTCCTAAGATAGTTTTACAAATATTAATGGAAAGAGGATACGATTCTCTTGAAGCTATTAACAATTTTTTAGATCCAGATGCTCGTGGATTGTACGATCCTAATTTTATGCATGATATGGAACTAGGTGTAGATAGAATTCAACAAGCAATCATGAATGGTGAAAAAATAGTCATTTATGGAGATTATGATGTTGATGGAATCACAAGTACTGCCCTTATGTACGAAACTCTTGAAGAATTAGGAGCAGAAGTTGAATATTATATACCTGATAGATTTAAAGATGGCTATGGTCCCAATGTGGAAGTCTATAAGCGTTTGATTGATGAAGGTGTTAGTTTAATTGTAACTGTGGATAATGGGGTAGCTGGACATGAAGCCATTGATTATGCAAATCAACATGGAGTAGATGTAGTCGTAACAGATCATCATGAGTTACCTGAAACTTTGCCAGATGCATATGCGATTATCCATCCTCGTCATCCTGAGGGAGATTATCTTTTTGGTGAATTATCTGGAGTAGGTGTGGCTTTTAAGGTGGCGGCTGCTTTACTAGAAGAATTACCACAAGATGTATTAGATTTAGTTGCTTTAGGAACCGTAGCTGATTTGGTTTCTCTAACTGGTGAAAATAGAATCTTAGTTAAGTATGGTCTGCAATTGTTACAACAAACAATGCGTCCTGGATTACAAAGTTTATACAAAGTAGCTGGGATAGAAGTTCCTACAATTACGGAAGAGACAATTGGTTTTTCACTTGCTCCACGTTTAAATGCATTAGGAAGAATGGAAAATGGGAGTTTAGGGGTAGAATTACTAACTACTTTAGATGAGGAAAGAGCTGAAGAGTTAGCAAAAACTACCAACCAATTAAATATAAAAAGGCAAGAAGAAGTTAATAAAATCGTTGAAGAAGCGGTGGCACAATTAGCTAATAAATCCGAAAATCATTTAGTCAATGTAGTGGCTGGAAATAACTGGCATGAAGGTGTAGTGGGCATCGTGGCAAGTAGGTTAGTCGATATGACTGGCAAACCTTCTCTAGTTCTTAGCATTGATGAAAAAACAGGTATTGCTAAAGGCTCAGGAAGATCCATTGAAGCGTTTCAAATGTTTGATGCCTTAGATAGTCATCGAGATATTCTCATGAAATTTGGAGGACATCATATGGCTTGTGGCTTGTCTTTAGATAGGGAGAAGTTGTCAGATTTACAACAAGTTGTTGATGAAGAAGGAAAGAAACAAGGAATTGAACATGCTACAAAACCGGTAGTAAAAGTCATTACTGTTAATTTAGATGATGTTAATTTGGATTTAGAGGCACAATTAGAAGCTTTAGCACCATTTGGTACAGATAATCCTCGTCCTGTTTTTGAATTCAAAGATTACGAAGTGAATACAGTTCAGGCGATTGGGCAACAAAAAAATCATCTTAAACTTCAATTGCAATCCAATAACTCTCAAGTGGATGCCCTGGATTTCGGAATTGGTAGCAAAAAAATTTCTGAAATTGAGCGAAATAAAAATTCAGTTCGTTTGATAGGGACTTTGGGAAAAAATGTTTGGCAAAGTAGGGTTAATCTTCAAATTATGATAGAAGATATTTTGTTGGATGACAGTAATACTGGCACAGTTGTTGAGATTCAACGAAAAAATAAACTAACTAAGTCAATGTTTCAACAACAAGCAACATATGTTTTCTTTGATAAAAAACTATACAATCAAGTAATGCCATATCTAGCTGATGATAGTGAAGCTTATTTATATAATTTTAGCGATGATAAGAAGTTAAATTGTGATACGTTGATTGTGGTAGATTGCCCAGATAATATAGAAAAATTAAAGTCTCTACTTGCTAAAGCAATTGTTAAGCATTTTATTTTTGTTGGTTATACTAGAGAAAATACTTACTTAAATGGCTTGCCAACTAGAGAACAGTTTGGTAGACTATATAAGTTCTCGCAAACACACACTAATGTAAATATAAGAAGAGATTTACAGAAATTGGCGGACTACTTAAAACTAAAACGCGAACTTTTAGTTTTTATGATTAATGTGTTTTTTGAAGCGAAATTTGTTAAAATAGAAAATGGGTTAATGAGTGGAAACACAAATGTAACTCCGCATAATTTAGAAGATACAAATTCATATCAAGCATATTTACAAAAAATGAAAGCACAAAAATCGCTAATATACAGCAAATCAACAGATTTACAGAAGTGGATATTAAAGTATCTTGATGAAAATAATTAGAGCTGAAAAGGAGAAATTTTAATGGCTTTAGATTTAAGAAACTATATTGCAAGTATTGAAAATTATCCAGAAGAAGGAATTATATTTAGAGATATTTCTCCATTAATGGCAGATGGTGAAGCTTATCGCCAAGCTACTGACCGCATTGTTCAATTCGCTAAAGATAAGGGCGTTGAAATGATTGTTGGGCCAGAAGCACGTGGCTTTATCGTTGGTTGTCCTGTAGCTTATGAATTAGGTGTAGGCTTTGCTCCAGCACGTAAGAAAGGTAAGTTACCTCGTGAAACCGTTAAGGCTGACTACTCATTAGAATATGGTACGGCGTCACTTTACATGCACAAAGATGCAGTTAAACCAGGACAAAAAGTTTTAGTTACAGATGATTTATTAGCAACTGGTGGTACAATTGGTGCAACAATTGACTTAGTTGAACAACTTGGTGGCCACGCAACAAGTGGTGTTGGTTTCGCAATGGGCTTAGAGCGTTTAGTGCTACTCGTTCAAGAAGTGAATAAATCGATTCCGGTAAAAAGTGCGGTAGATATTTACGTTGTTTATCAAGGTGAAGGTACAACATTAGCCGCATTCCAGCTCGCGGAAAAACTTCGTTCAGAATTACCGCACTTAAGCACAATGTTGCATTGCAGCGGCGGTAACTTTAAAAAACAATTTAGACGCGCAGATAAGTCTGGTGCAACTCTAGCCCTTGTGCTTGGCGAAAGCGAAGTGCAAAATAATCAAGTTGTGGTAAAACACTTACTTGGCACAGCAGAGCAGCAAACCATTATGTCGTTGATAGGTCGGAGGTGGAAGTGCTGCGAGGCATGTAGCTGACCGATACTAATAAGCCGAGGGCTTGACCTAAAAGGTCAAAGAAGGATGCAGGCGCTTGTAAGCGATGGAAAGTTGTTTCACTGTTCGGTTTTCAGGGT
>ENA-OPWR01000693-OPWR01000693.1-human-gut-metagenome-genome-assembly--contig:-NODE-693-length-29473-cov-3.268781_pt1 | contig 29473 bp, 45 predicted proteins | sample MGYA00241507_ERZ502006 | MGnify/ENA primary metagenome ERZ502006 (study PRJEB25962, sample SAMEA2043041) | human gut metagenome | biome: human gut; feature: human-associated habitat; material: faeces...
TATATGCTTGTAAGTACATAATTTTTGCAGTCATGACACAAGAAAAGCTCCCTCACAGGAAGGAGCTTTGTCTACAGTCTGAATCCGTCCTATTGGACGGATTTTTTGTATAATCTATCATACTAATTATATAATAAATTACACAAAAAGGAGATGTCTTTATGATAAAAATTGGTTACAGAATCGGAGGATCTTTTGAAGATTATTGTAAAGATGGCAACGTTGGATTTGAAATATTATTTCCTCATATTTATTCATCTTTTGAAGAAGCTGAGAAAAATAGTTATCGAATATCTGCTATGATGAATAAACAAAATGACGGAGAAGTTGTTATCATTCTTTATGAGGATAAGATTCCGGTAGAAACAATACACTGGGACGAATGGATGAAATACAAATGTATTCATTTAAAAAGAGAAAAAATAGACGCATATTTTGCTGACGCAAGCACTGACTACGAGCCATATTCTGAAAAATTTGAAAAAATTTTTGATGCATACTCCGGGAATAATAAGCTTGAATCTTTTCATATGCAATATCTGGCTTATTGGGTGGAGCCTGTAATTATAGAGAATAATGAAGATATTTGCGTGGCATAAACTGTTTGACTACAAGTATGTAAAATATAAAAACATAAAAAAGATTCTGGAAAAAGTCCAGAATCTTTTTCTTTTCTATATCTGTCATATTAATAAAAATTCAGACATATGGAGAAAAAGAAAGGAAAAAGAAAATGGCAAAATGGATTAACAAATCAGACCATCCGCTCTCAGAAGTGGAAAAGTTCATTAATAACTTTATGGATCGACCGGAAACGGAACAGAAAATTCTCAGGAAACAATTTATGGAAGGATATTGCTGGCACTTCGCTCATATGTTACAGGATACATTTAATCGCGGGGCCGTTGTATGGGCCGCGCCATTTGGTCATATCTGTTGGCAGGATAATGACGGCAAAGTATATGACATCGAAGGTGAATATACCGGCGAGGCCTTTTATATGATTCCAGAGAAGTTCGCTGAGATGATCGTTCCCGGAAATATGCTGGATTTTAAACATATCCCAGATAAATTTTATGGCACAAACAAGGAAGAATGCATTAAAATTATCAAGGCATATTGTAAGGAAACCGGCAAAGATTATTGTTCAGAAATAGAAGATTATCTCTGCAATGATGTATAATTGGATGCCAGTTCAATTATGAAAAAACTTGTTTCTGGATACTGGAATTAAAGTAACCCGCAGCTATTGCTGCGGGTTTCGTTTATTTACCAATAAATTATCTGCCATATTAAGTGTATCAAGATAAAAGGAGGAAACAAGAGCAAAAATAATTATTTATTAATCACAAAATTGTGATATACTTAGGAAAGGAAAAGTAAATATGGAACTAAAGAAAAAAGTTGAAATGGTGCAGGATCTGCGCATTATTGACGATGTATTTTTCGAGGTATTTGCGCAAGACATTCCGGCCTGTCAGGAAATTCTGAGAACTATCTTAGAAGATGACCAGCTTATCGTAAAAGATGTAATTGTACAAAGCAGCAATCGGAATCTATATGGCCGCTCCGTGAGACTGGATGCTCTGTGTGTCCTTGGAGATGGAACAAAATGCAATATTGAGGTTCAACGAGCTGACAATGACGATCATCTTAGGCGAGCCAGATTCAATGCTTCCAGCATTACAGTTAGGGAATCTAATCCAGGAGAAAAATTCAATGATGTAATCGATTTGTATATCGTCTACATCTCACAGTTTGACTTCTTGGGATATGGATTTACGACTTATCATATCGATAAGACTATTCGTGAAAATGGAGCAGTGGTGGATGACGGTTTACATGAAATATTCGTAAATACTGTTATCAAAGATGGATCCAGAACATCAGATTTAATGGACTGTTTTACTAAGAAAGAATTTGCATCTAAAGAATTTCCTGCTGTAACAAAAAGGTTCAACTCGTTAAAATCTGAAGGAGGTGCACCTGCCGTGTGTGAAGTTATGGAAAAATATTTGTCGAAAGAAAGAATTGACGCTATCTGCAACATGATTAAATATGGTGTTCCAAAAGAAAAAATTCTTTTGGATTACTCTGTCGAAGATTATGAAGCAGCATTAGCTTCGTTGAAAAAAACAGAATAACGAATATAAAGAATCCGCGGCGTGTGCCGCGGATTCTTTTTCTATCTATACTCTCATTAAAATTAATCTACCGAGCATAAATAGATTTCTTTGATATCATCCGTAATTTCCCGTCTTTTTTATAATAGCGGAATATACCATGAAAAAATGCATCCTTTTCATAAACGGCATCCCGCATATGTTCGGATAGATTTTCAAGGCCTGTTTGCCTATTAACAGCGGAACACGGAAGAATATAAACATCTCGGACCCCTTCCATAAGGATATAATAATCCTCTTCCAATTTATCCGCCATTTTGCATAAAAATTTTTCAGAAAGAATAGCCTCTGCACCAAATATATCGGGACATTCAGTACCACATATAAATAATTTACGAGGATCATAACCTTCAGAATCTAGCAACTTTTCTGCAATATTATCGTCTATGTTATCATATTCATCATAGTACGGATCAATAAAAAATTCACTTTTTTCCAAATTTTTAACGGCGGCATTGTATAACTCTTTAACTCCATGATTAAATGCTCGGAAATCAGAATTTCGCAAAATTTTTTTATCAGGAAAAGAATAAAAGCATACTGGAATTTTACAATAATGATGTATTATTAATTTTTCTGGCACTTTATCATACATTTCATCATCTGAGCGCATATCTTCGTCGGCCAAAAAGATCGGTAAAATAAAGTTTAATAAATTGGGGCTATTTATTATTTGGTTAAACATATTTTCTCCTTTGTAATGTACATGCAACGTTTAATACATATCTGATCACTGGTATCCGGGTATTATTATATACACCAGGACATTCCCTCATATATACTAAATTTCTTTATAAAACTATTATGCCAAATTTCAGGACAAATGGAAAATTCTGCATAGAAATTTTACTATTTGCTGCGCAAAGAAACACAGACGGAATATCAAATTCAGCAAACACACTATAACATAATTTGTTTATTTGGAAAAGACAATTCAATGAATCATTAAAACAGAAGGAAATAATTTATCTGTCATATTAATAGCAAAGAGAAAATTTATAATACAAGGGAGGCCTTTATGAATTTTTATATTTCGGATAACAAACCGACAACCAAAAAGAAAAAAGGTATTTATTATCTTGAAAAAATTCCAGAAAATGCGGTTATTTTTGGATCAACTGATTTAAAAAAATATAACGGCGGAAGTGCTGATTATCTTCGTGTGGAAGATCATTGTTTCCGGATAAAGGATACTATAGAAAAAGATTTCAAAGCAGTAGGATATATCCCGGTTAAAAGAAGAGAAATTCCTCTTGGATCAGAAGAAAAAGCTGGATATATCCAAATACTTGACGGATTCAATCCATTGTTTTTATTGGCTTTTCTTACTCTTTTGTTAATTTTATGCCTTTTAATATTATCAAAAGAGAGTGACTTTATAAAAAAAGCCAATAAACCGTCAATTCTAAAGAAAAATACTATCACTGAAGAAACTGTTGAACCGATAGATAAACCGGAAACCACAAATTATCCAGAACTGACTGAGAACATCGAGACGACAGATAATATAAATGATAAAGATTTTCTGCCTAAGGATTCGGTTTTCGTCCCTTCGGATAAGAAAAAGGTTGTTCAGACAAATATACCGGAATCAGCAAAAACGGAACCTTCTGTAGTTACGTCAGATAATGATGATTCTAAATCGGATAGTTCAACTGAAGAAGATTCTTCTACACCGACACCTAGACCAAATACAGATTCAACTGATACTTTACATGTACATACTTATGTGGTTGAGGAACAGGAAGCAACATGCACAGATTTGGGCTTTTATAAAAAATACTGTAAAGAATGTGGCTATGTAGTAGCTGATCATACCTGTGCTGCACTTGGACATACAAATTCAGTTGCAAGTGTATCAAACATGACTTATCCTGAAGGAATGAAAGCAACTTATATATGCGATAGATGTGGAGAAACAATCACAGACAATTTTGATTATACTTCAGGCTTGTACAAGGAAGATGGCAGTTTACTATATACCTATGATGCGCTGGAACAGGTGTTTGATTGGAATCTTAGCACCACAATAGCTAAAGATTTGATGGACGCACATACAGAATTATCTGATGGACGTATCTTGGTATTACCGTCTTGGTCACATTTAATGGAAGTAGCTGAGGCAAGTGGAAAAGATTGTGGCCTTATAGAAGGTAATAGTGATGACTCTATTGCTTTTGCTAAATCGGTATTGACGGAGGTAGTCTTACCGGATGATATACCATATTTAGGAAATTGGTTCAAAGATACTAATATTGAAAAATTATATCTGCCCGATAGTATTACTGAGTATAAGGGTGTTGTATCAAATAATAAGAATTTACATTATTTGAAAGTATCTGCCGGTGTACCGGAAATAACAGCAACGTTTTTATCGAATAATCATCTTTCAACATTGATTATTCCTGAAGGCGTAACAGCATTAAAGTCCACAGCTTTTGCTATGTGTGGGCGCGACAATGAAGATGGAATGAGTGTATCATTACCAAATACACTAAAACAATTTGGAACTGAAAGCGGGGCTGATGTTTTTGCGGGAGCTAAAATACCAAATCTTGTTTTACCAGGTAGTATTGAAGAATTATATCCAATTGTATCAATCGAAGGCATAAAAGAATTGATTTTTGAATATGGTATAAAAGAAATTCCAGCATATTTTTATCCTAAAGACACACTGGAAAAAGTAGTGATTTCAGGGTCTGTTAAAAAAATTGGAGAGAGCGCATTCCTCGCAACAACAAATACATCTGGATCATTAAAAGAAATTACTCTTGAAGAAGGAATTGAAGAAATTGGCAGCAATTTCATCCAATCTCAAAATAATTTAAAACAATTGATTATTCCTAATAGTGTAAAGTCTTTAACAAATCAAATTGCAGTATCAAATAATATGAATCTGGTTATTTTACCAAAAGAGGTTTCTTTTGATAATATGCCTATTGTAAATATAAATAATAGGAGTTCCAGTACTTGGGATGGAACGCCTGGACATATTATAATGCCAAATAATATTACCAGAATTACAGCGTCTAGTAGTTTCATTATTTGGGATTCATTAGAGGAAATAGTTTTACCAGGTGGAGATTATTCAGGATGTAATAGTCTATTTCAGAGTTGTAATAATTTAAAAAAAATAACCTTCACATCGGAAATTACTGGACTAAATAAAAACTTTTTCCGTTACATTCCAAGTGTAACAGATATTTATTACTATGGATCAGAAGAATCGATAAATAAATTGATTAATACCTATAGAACTGAAAATCCTACAGAAAATCCTTATATTCTATTTATGAATGCCACTGTTCATTATATGACCGGTACGCCTCCTACCAGAGAAGATTTAATGAAAGAGTATGGGGTAGAAGAAGGCGTTTATGGATTGTATTCGGATGAAACTTATGCAAATGCAGTAGAACAACATAAAACAAAAAAATCATCCATAACAGCAAGTCCTGTCGAAATGTTACAGCTTTCTGAAACTCAATTATTTGATAGTACAAAAGAAGATACACAAAAATTTGAAAAAACAGAGGCACATACACATTTGCTAAGTATCGATGAAAAAGCTCCTACCTGTACAGAAGATGGATATTATCGTGTAACATGTTCTGTTTGTGGGGAGGTATTAGCTGATCATGTATGTAAAAGGCGTGGACATAATATGTATATGGTTGATCCAGAAGACAACACAGCTAATATTATTTGCCCAGTTTTTAAATGTAATCGTTGCGATTATACGGAAAGCACCGATCATACACATAACTGGATTGCTAAGGGCTATGAAAATATGACATATCCAGATGGCGGAGATGCAGTATATGTATGTGCAACTTGTTTAAATAAGAAAACAGACCATTGTGACGCTGTTCCTGGTATGTATGACGAAGCAGGGGCATTAATGTATACATATAATGAATTAGAAGAGCAGTTTAACTGGAATCTAAGCACGACACCTGCAAAGACACTAATGGATGATCACACAGAACTAGCAAATGGTAGTATTTTATTATTACCTAGTTGGAAATATTTATCAAAGGTAGCTGAAGACAGTGGGGCAGATTGTGGATTGATTAAAACAGGTAGTCCGGCATGCTTTCAAAATAGCACCTTATCAAAGGTAATTTTACCAGATGACTGTAATGATTTTGGGAACTGGTTCTGTGCTTCAAATGTGACTGAACTAGAACTACCAGATAGTATCACAAGCTATGGAAGATATTCCATTTCATCTGCCCCGAAGCTAAAGTACTTAAAATTATCTGCTGGAGTTACGGATTTAACAGGATTAAGTGTGCAGGGTAACCCAGCATTAGAAACACTTGTAATTCCGGAAGGTGTTGAAAAATTAGGAAACACTACATTTGCAGGAAATGATAAATTAAAAAATGTAACACTACCATCTACATTAACAGATATTGGAAGAAACGTTTTTACATCTACAGGAGTAGAATATTTAGAAATACCTGCGGGCGTAAAGGAAATTGGCAACAGTAATCATTCTTTGGCTGGTATGAGTAAATTAAAAACACTTGTTTTAAACGATGGATTGAAAAAAATCGATTCTTACTCATTTTCATCATTAGGTGCATTGGAAAATGTATATATTCCAAAATCTGTAACGGAAATGGGAAGAAGTATATTTTCTGGATTAGGGAATTTAAAAGCAGTTACATTCCAAGAAGGACTTACTGTAATAGGCGATAATTTATTTCAAGGCTGCGCAAATTTAAGAAAAATCATAATTCCTAATAGCATTAAAAATATACCAGATAATTTATTTACAGGTGCCGCTAATTTAAACTTAATTATATTACCTGAAGAATTGGATTCTATAGGTGGAGATGGTTTATTTAGTTGCGGACAGAATAGTGACGAACTAAAAATAATAATGCCGACAACATTAAAAGAGTGGCGGGTAGGTGCAGCTTTATGTTCACCAAAACTAAAGGAAATTGTTTTGCCAGGAGATGTAGATTATCCAACAGGCTTGATAAATAATGGTTGCGGATTGACAAAAGTCGTTATTACCAGCGAACCAAACAGTATAGCACTGGGAGCCTTTGGATTTTTACATGACGCAGATATTTATTATTACGGTTCACAAGAATCTGTGCAAAAATTTAATACAGATGCCGGAGGAAAAGATGTATTTTTCTTAAATGATAATAACAACCGTTTACATTACATGATTGGAGAACCTCCGTCAAGAGAAGACCAGATGAACGGTATTAATTATGACAGCTTAGAAGAAATATCTGTGCAACAAAATCTTTCTTCGAATGATGAAATAGTTGTTTTGAATGAAGCAGAACAAACGGAATCTGATTTCACAAAATCCGTATCCGATGGAAATGCTGAATAAGACTACAGTTTCTAATCAATCCGTTTCCAGGTCTTTATAAATCTGGAAACGGATTTCCTTTTTCTGCATAGATTTTTGTCACAATCTGTCATAATAATTATGATACAGAGAAATTATTATATTTTACTGGAGGGAAATATGGCAAAAAAGACTATTATTTTAGCTGTTTTATCAGCTGTTTTATTAACGACTCCTATCAGCGTAAAAGCAGCGCCTGTTTCCGAGTATTCTTTCGTTGATGTAATCGGAGATGTTTCGGAAATAAATTATAACAGGATGATGAGCAATTATTGTAAAATCCCAGAAAATATTCGAGAAGCATATCAATTAGATGGTTGGTGTTTATCTATATCAACGGAACATTTGGAGGATACATGGTTCGCAGGATGGAATATTCCGGTAGCAAGCGGTTATGATGAGGCATTAAAAGAAATCAGAATAGAAGATACGAAAAATGGATCCAATGCTGTAGCGCATGAGATTGGACATTATGTAGACGGAAAACTCGGATATATTTCAAATACAGAAGAATGGCAGGATATCTGGAAGCAGGAAACTACTTCAAAATATGGAAACAGCAGTCCTTTGGAAGGATTTGCTGAAGCATTCGAACAGACGATTTATCATCCAGCTACTTATAAAAAGAAATGTCCAATGTCATATCAGTTTATTATAGACCAGTCGCAAAAAATCTCATCATCAATTATAGCTGATTAAAAATTATTGAATAGTCGGAAATAACGTCATGTAGAGTAAACGTTATTTTCCGGCTATTTATTTGCTTAAATATAATAAAACTTTACAAACAGCTAATCTGTCATATTAATGACATCAAAGATAACAGGAGGAAGAATATGACAAATTTACACAGTAACACAATAGAAGCTTTCACTATTTTTGTGATGATCATGATTTCAATTATGGTTATTTCAAAGCAGATGCTTACAAAAATAAATCTCCATAGTTTTCTGGTTCATAAACGCCCTGGAGCTGTTGGAAACATCAAAAATTCAAAACAGGGATTTTTACGTTCACTAGATAAAATTCAGGATAATGATCTGCCTAAATATCTTCAGGAGAAAATTTCCTACATTGTGTGGAACACACATAGATTTCAAAGAGAAAATCTATTTTCGAATTCCAAACTGAAAACAGTATATCTTCCAGAATTGATAACGGCTTATGAAAAATATTGCAGAATCAGTAATTATGGTACAGAAAAAGAGCTGGAAGATGCCTACGCAGCACTGGAAAACATTGTTTTTGTGACCAGTGAAACTTTTCGAATTGAAAATAAGGCCATCGAAGCGTTAATTGCTATTAAGGATGCTGCATAAATGGAGGATTATATGGATAAGAAAAAAGATTTGGATTATGTGCTTCAGAGATATATAGCGTACCTCAAGGTGGTTTATGCCAAAGACATTGAGCCGCAATGGGTAAAAAGAGATATAAATATAAAATTTAAAATACTAAAGGATAAGTTGATTTCCCTTTTCCCCAAATTGGATGTGCTACTTATGGACAGTGATCTACGCTATCTTTCTGATTTCTGTGACAGCGTTGGATATAATTTTGTAGAAAAAGCCAAGGAATATCTGCAACAGGATGTTGATGAATATAACATTTATGAGTTCATCGACGGAGAGACAAGAAAAATGAAGGAGAAATAAGATGGAAAATTTAAAGGATTTACTTAGAAATGCAACATATGTTATTGCAAGAAATGGAAATATTTACTGTATTCGCAAAAGCAAAACAACTAAAATGATCCTTTTAGTTGAATGCAATCCTTATAAAATGAGAGCAATTGATATTAATTATTATGATAATGAATTAAAATGCATTATTTCTAAATCAAAAAATATAAAACTCGCCAATCCAGATGAGGATATTATGATTATTGCTTCGGCTGAAAAAGAACCTATCTGGAATCGACCGAATGAGAATAAATGGTTTTCAAATTTTTCTGCAAAAGGTGGGAAAAACAATCAATTAATCATGGATAAGGACAATATAGTGGACGGTAAGGCTTTTCTGATTTACACAAATGGAAAAGAAATGCAAATATGTAAATGCTGTTCAAAAGTTGCAGCCGAAAAATTAATGAAAAGCAAAGTAGCCCAAGTGGAAAATAGAAAAGATTATACAAAACTGGTAATTAGAGTTAATAAAATGGATGCTTCCGTAAAGACAAATGAGAAGATCCATTTATGGAAAATCTTTTCCATAAACGAGCATTATCAGGAAGATCCTGTTTTACCGTTGCAAAATTGTATCGGAACAGAAGAGAGAGGTTTCGTTGCTTTTACTAATGGAAAAGAAATTACAATAGCAAAATATGATTCTATTCAAGCCGCTAAAGAAGAAACACATTATTTTGCAAAAAACACCAAGGCCTATTATACTGAAAATGAGTATAATTATTGTGAATATGTCGAAAATGAAAATCATATTCGGTTGGAAGTTGACGGAAACTTATTTATGTGGCAAATTTGTAGAATTGGAGATAATTAGAGAAAAGACCGGGAAAGTGCCGGTCTTTTTCTATCATATTAATTAAAAGTGATAGCAGGAGGATTATTATGGATATTTGTATTTTTATTATGGCTGTATTTGCCGTGGGAAGTTATATCTACAAACAATTTTTTATAGAGGCAACATTTTCTGTTTCAGAAATATTAATCATAAGTGTTTCTGGAGCTGTGGTACTACAAAAAATTCATAATGTAGTAATTAAATTAATTTATACAGTAAATCACCATACAACGTGAATCACCACATCCCATAAAGGGATGTGGCTTCTGTTAAATGATTCACCAGACTCAGTATTCTGAAACGGATACTACGATACCTAATTTATACGCCTGTGGACATAGTGTAAGACACTGAGTTACGTGTATCGTAGTCAGTGCAGTAGTGGTTGAAGCAGGAAGCTTGGTTACTTGTAGCCGAGCAGTTCACAGAGGAGAACTGAGGTTTCAGTTCTTTTATTTTATTCCAATTTATCTGACATAATAATGTTATCAAGATAAATGGAGGAAACAACTATGTACAATGAAGAAAAAATGGTTCAAAAAGTTGCATCTTTTGAATATGAATATGATGATGGTGACCAGAACTGGTCAGATGTAACAACATATTATAAAAATACTGATGGAACATTTGTGAAAAAATATAAAGAGGGATATTATGGCAACACTTCAATCGTTTCTGTCACCGAAGAAGAAATCATCAATAAAATGAATGAAATTAGACTGAAAGTACAGAAGAGAAAAGAAGAAAGGGCTTTGTATGGATATTCACATCCTTTTACGAGAAGTGGATACACTATTACAAAAGATTTAGAGCAGAAAATAGAATAAATCAGAGAAGAAAGCAAGAGTAATGATAAGAAGCTAGATTTATAAAAGTACGCTACCTCATAAAATAACCAGTGCAAGAAAGGAAGCAGATTATGCCGATAATAGACACCCAGAACAACCAGTATAGTAAAAATGTTTATAGAAATATGTTTTATACATCTTTCGAGGAATTTTTTACTGGTTCGGCGCCGTCTATGTTAGAAACATTGATAGTCCTGGTAATGATTCTTCCATTCATTCTCGTTGGAATGAATAATTTTGGAATCAATATCGGTTTTGATTTTATTGTCCGTTGTTTTTCAACCGTGAATGTTGCTGCAGCTTATATCGGAACATTAAGCGGGATTCTGTTTTTAAGCAGAAGTATTCGTTATGTAAAATATGTACGGAAGAATGTGGCCATTATTTAAGAAGAATAGACAAGAGTTTTAATGGAGGAATGGAGAAAAATATTATGAATGATGAATATAGAATTGAAGTAGATACAGGAAACGGTGGTTATGGTTTTACAGATACATTAGCAGAACTTCTTGTAGATGTCGAACTTGAATATGGAAAGAAAGAAGTAGAAAAAGTGTCTATATGGACTAAATCCTCGAAAGAGGGTGATGAATATGTAAGTGAAGACAAAAGGATGCATATTTGGAATATGGGGAGTTAATGAAACGATGATTACTGCAAAAATTTTACAAAAATCATATCAAGAAAAATGATTAAAAAAGAAATCCAGGCCGAATGGTCTGGATTTTCTTATGTTTTTTTCTATCATATTAACGGTATCAAAGAAAAGAAAAATGGAGGAAAATGCATGATTAAAAACAGATATTGTAAAAGATGTGGACATAAAGTTAATAGAGAAACAGTAAAGGGATTACGGAAGGAATACCCATATTATTGCCCGCATTGTGATCAAAATATGTATCGGTTTGAAATAGCGAAACGATAATTTAGTAGATAGGAGGAAAAGATAAATGTTTGCAAAGAAAAAGGTATATGCATATGAAAACAGCGATGGAGATAAAGGAATTATTATTGCTAAGTCTTATGATGATGCAAAGAGAATTTTCCATGAGAAATATCCAAAACGGAAAATTGTTGAAGATGATTCCATTGATTATTGGGACAATGGATCGTACTTATTTGAAATGGATAACGTAAGGGATAATGAATTATATTGTTGCTTTCCTCTGTGATAAATCTTTGGGTTATGTCAAAATACAAGTTTACTTCGATTGTAAAAGACAGTATGAAATTTGCAAAGCTCATAGCTGAGAATATGCAATGTATAATGTAAAATTAAACGATAATCATTTGATAAGGGACAAAACCTATGAACGAAACAATTATTGAATATGACATAAATTATGAGGAATACTTAAGAGGCTTATTTCCTGATAAGAAAGAAATTGTCGATGAGATTCTCAAAGACAATTTAAAACATATTATATATTCACAAATAGGAAGGGATACAAAAAGAAACGGAGAAACATTTCATATTGCTGAAAAATATAAAATTTTTGACATGGAGTCAAAGAAAAATTTATATATTGATGATCGGCGTATTGATCCCGGATTAAAAGAGCTTATGTGGATATGTAATAGCCATTATATAACCAGGCAAGATGAGATACTGGTAAAAGAAATTACATATAAAAAATATGAGACATAAATTTAGAAAGGACCTATAGATGGGAAAAATTTATACAGTTACACAATTCAATACTATAGATAAACTCTTAACTTTATTGGTTAGGGATACCGAACAAGAAGCAAAAGAACAAATCGAATTTGAAATGGATCGATTAAAAAGAAAAGAAAAAGTATTAAAAAGTAAAATGGATTATGATCCGGACGCCAAAACACATCTTGGAAAAAATGAACATAACGGTTATTGCAAAACAGAGGACGCTGAATATTTCTGGCATACAGATTGCATTTCTGTTTCCTGATTAAAGATTGGAGTAAAAAATATGACACTGGAAATGGCAAAAGAGATTGTTAGAAGGCTGCCTAATCTATATCCGCTTCAGACAATAGAGGAGGAAGCAATTATCACATTACTTAATTCTCAAAAACCTGATAATAAAGAAAATGGACCTAAAGAAAAAATGAATTTATAAATATTTTTTTATGTCTTTTCTATCATATTAATGGTATCAATAATTAGAAAAGTGGAGGAAAATAAATGACTAAAAGTTTAATTACAACAGAATATGTAGAAAATAAATTATTTGATTTTTTGAATGATAAGATGATCACAGGTGAGGCTCCGGATATTCAAAATCTGCGACGATTTGAAGACGTTTATGTCTGTAATAATAAAGGCATTGTTATTGATTGTGCCGGGGGTAAACAGATCAGATTGATTATTCAGGTAGATTAAGGAGAACGATATGGGTACATTTAGATATAAATGTCACGTGAATAAAAATAGCATCCAGAAAGCAATCGAAAATCATGACTGTTATGATTCCTGGGGTGAAGCCGAATATGGAAATAACAGACAGGCAGTAGAATACAATATCTGTATTGATAATTCCACTGAAAAAACAGAATACCTTAGTGCTTTTTACAGGATATTTAAAGGTAAGGACGGGAACTGGCAACACGACAGCTGCCAGGAATGGTATTCCCATGAGATTGATTTTTCGGATGATAATTGGAAAGAGAAATTAGAGGATGCAGCAATAAGAGCATATAAAACATTATGGGAAGACTGATGTAATTATTTAAAGTAAGTAAACAAGAGTTGGATGATGCCTTAGCGGAAGTAAACACGCAAGATGATAATTTACAGTTGTGGTGGAGGAATACTGACGGATTGACTGTAGATGATTTGCTAGAAGAATGCAAACAGGAATTATGTATGTAAATGAAACGATGATTTGATTCAACAGAAAGAGGTACAAGTTAATGGATTTTACATGGACAATGAATGAAAACGAATGGAAAAGATTAAAAGATGTACAAAAATCAAAAAAGTATGATTCGAATGATTGCTTTGGAAGCTGCTATGTTGGAGGCATTTGTTGTGATTTTCAACATACAATGGATCCAGGAGATTGGTATGCTTTTGTAAATCTTTTTTATGTGGAAGACAATACTACATATGGAAAATTAAAAGATGGAACAAAGTATGATCTTCACTATGGATCTCCAGTACTGCCAATTAAATGTGAGACATTTGAATCATTTAAGAAACGATTTGAAAAATTATTTGAGAAATATATTAATGAACATGATGAATTAAAACGCCTTGTTGAAAGAGAAACTGCATGGAAGTGTTAATCCGAATGGATCGAGATGCAAATTTTGATGATGATCTTCATGTTTATAACTGGGAAGATAAAGAAGATAAAAAACTAATAGCAGCAATTGAGCACAAAGATACGGGAATGCTCAAAGTAATGCTTAATAGATTATGTGAACGGATCGATGATATGGAGACGATAATTTGAATAAGGAAGAAAGTTTAGCTTTTTTACAAAATTGTATAGAGAAAGTAAAAAGAGCAACAGCACAGGATATTCAATTTTATAAAGAAGTTTACGACAGAGAATGTGATTCTAAAGAAAGAATGTCTGAAAGAGAAGAAGAAACGGAAATTTCAAGTCTGAATTGGAGGTAAAATTATGAGTACAAGAGCGATTGTCGGATATAAAAGAACGGATGGAACTATTGTTGGTGCTTGGTGCTGGAATGATGGGTATGATATTAAGAATGATTTAAAAAGAGATTTTAAATCATTGCTTGATGTAGAATTTATTCTTGATGTCGGAATGTTTAGTACGATTTATTCAAAGAAGGAATATGATGATTTTATTCAATGGGCAAAAGCAGAAAACATTGATATTTCGGATAAGACTTTCACTCCTTATGGAAAATCAATTATTATGCAGGATAAACTTCATATAGAAAGAGAATCAGTTGAGTATAAAAATATAGAAGAGGTCTTAGGACAAGATATTAATGTAGCTTATATGTTTGAAGATGGAGAATGGAAAACGTACAGATAAATAAACACAATGAATAGCACATTTCGGTAGAAAGGAAATAAAATGAGAAGTATTGCTTGTGTAATGATTAGTTTTGTATGTTGGTATGTTGGAATTCATGCAAATAAGAAAGACTGTTATATACCCTTTCGATTCGCTTTAGTAATTACAGGAATTGGGACGTTAATTACATCAATTATCCTAATGGCAGCTGGTTTGTAACAGTAAATGAAAATCGTATTTTGAGGTGAGAAAAATGAATATAAGGCAAATGAAAAAGTTTATAAATAAATATGGTATTATAACACGAGAATATGTGAGATCAAAAGGCACTGATCCTGATGCAGATTATTATGGCAAAGAAAGCTATTTCGTTGCGTGGGATTCCGATTATTTTGATATGAATGTATGTAGTGGATATTTAACAAAATATAGAGCATATAAAGCAATCGTTAATATCATAAAATCAGAATTACATAATAAGGAGAAATAATACAATATGACACATAACCAATGGGAACAAGGGAAAAGATTAACCATACATAATGCCACAAAAGAACAATTGAAATTTATGGTTAGAGAAAGAGAATCAATGATACAAGATTTGACGAAGCAATTAGATGAAAAGCAAAAAGCATTGGAAGATGCAATTAAAATGTTAAAAGACATGATTTGAAACAAGAATTTCTTTAGATGATTGGAGGAATAAATATGTGCATGTATTGTGAAAGAAGAACAGACATAAAATCTGGATGGGAACAACCGAAACTTCCATACCATAGTGATAATCTAAACGAAGGCAAACTGAATGGAAATGTATTAGAGAATGAAAAATGGGACGGTGTTATTCATGATTATCAAACCATTACTCCAGAATTAGTTCTCACTTGTCCTGGTTATTTTAACGGAGAGGGTGTTGGTTCTATTTGCATTCCAATAAAATATTGTCCTGAATGTGGAAGAAGATTGGGAAATAAAAATCATAAGAAATGAGGATTTCCAACGTTCAGGATTTGTTATAAGGAGAGATATATTATGGTAAGAATTAAAGATGGAAATTATATAGCAATATTCCACGATAGAATGATTGAAGTAAAAGCAGATTCAAAAAAAGATGCTTATAATAAAACAAAAAGATATTTTGAATCCAGAGAACATAGAGAATTATTTGATGGTGAGTTCAAAGTGTGTCAGATACCATCTATGATAGGTATTCTTGATGAGTAAATAAAACGCTGATTTTAGAAAAGGAGAAAATATTATGAAAATAAAATCTGCTGGTGATTTTGACCTTTTTAGAAGATTAGATGAAATTGACGGCGAACTACAAGATTTTCATATTTCTGCTTATAAGTGTGATTTATTATACAAAGAACAAGATAGTTTAAAAGCAGAACTGCGACAAAGAGGATATAAGATAAACTGATGAAACGATGATTTTAAGATAGGAGGAAGTATATGGAATTTATACCAACAAAAGTATTTTACTTAGCACAAGAGAATTTCGGATGCGTTGTATATGCAGATAATAAAAACGATGCATTTGAAAAAATGAAATGTCAAAGAAGAGAATTATTAGAAACTTTAGGATTGCCATTAGATATTACACGATGGGGAATTGTGGAATTTAAACCGGACTTATATGATGGTGTCTTATGTTTTTATTAAAATTAGAATTACATAATAAGGAGAAATAATACAAAATGAAAATAAATGTAATCACGGAAGATGAATTATTTAGAAAATTTGGATATCTCATGGATGATTCGCATGGAAGAGACGTTGAGCTTCTTATGGATATTTTGATTTGTAATGGAATTGAATAACTTCCGGCGCATTCCCCGTCTATAGCGAAGCTTAGGCGGGGTAAGCCGGTTAATCTCTTGTTAACCAATAACACTATATAAGGAAAGGATTAAGCTGCATGAAAATCATTACTTCCTACAATGTGCGTCTGAAAACAGAATACATTTCAGCCATGAAGCAGACCGTAATGCTTTATACAGATGCAGTCCGTTTCTATATGGATGTCATTCTGGAGGAGTGGAACACGTTTGCAGGCTTGAGCACCAATGAAGCCGTTCTGTGTGCCGAGAGGTTATCCCATGCCACCACAGCACATCCGGCTCCGAAGTATGACTTTGATGGACGATTTCCAAAGTTCCCATGTTACCTGCGCAGGGCTGCTATCAGTAGTGCATTTGGTAAATGCTGTGCTTACATCAGCAGTCTTGCTAACTGGGAAAAGCTGGATCCTGCAGTCAGAAAGAAAGCTCCCGGCAGGCCGCATATCACCATGGAGATGCCGGCTTTCTATAAAGGAAACATGTTTGTGCGGACCGGTGACTATACCGCACGACTGAAGTTATTTTACCGGAATGACTGGCAGTATGTGGACGTCGGCCTGCGCAAGTGTGATGTGGATTATCTATTACGACACCGTGGATCCCGGAAGGAATCCTCACCGGTGTTGCGGCATTGCCACAAGGTATGGGGACTGTGCTTTTCTTATGAAGAGGACCGGATGCTCAATAAGACACCGGTTTCCGGACAGGGGATCCTTGCTGTGGATCTTGGCATCCATAATCCCTGTACCTGCTGCGTTATGACTTCGGATGGTACTGTCCTGGGGCGGCATTTCCATAAAGCCCCGGTAGAAGAAGACTCTCTGAATCATAAACTCGGCAAGGTCAAGAAAGCACAGCGCCATGGCAGCAAGCACATGCCTAAGAAATGGGCTTCCATCCATGGCATCAACACCAGTCTTTCCCGGAAGACTGCGGATTTCATTATCAGCATGGCCGTACTCTACAATGTAGATGTCATCGTCATGGAGCATCTGGATACTTCCGGAAAGAAACGTGGCTCCGGAAAGCAGCGCCTGCATATGTGGCGTAAGGCAGCCATCTGGAAGCAGACAGAGCTTCAGGCCCACAGACTTGGGATCCGTGTCAGCCGGGTATGTGCCTATAATACCTCAAGACTGGCATTCGACGGATCCGGAAGTGTACTGCGCGGCCGGGAAGCAGATCTGGGTTCCTACAGTATCTGCCAGTTCCGGACCGGCAAGATCTATAACTGTGATCTGAATGCTTCCTATAACATAGGAGCGAGATATTTCATAAGGGAGATTTTAAAACCTTTTTCTGAAAAGGAAAAGTTGCCAGTCCTGGCGAAAGTCCCGGACTGTGGTAAGAGAAGCACCTGCACCCTGGCTTCGCTCATTAGACTGAATGCGGTACTGGCAGCGTAAAGCTGTTGTGTGCTGAGTTCAGCCTGTATCCAAGTCAGGAATTCCAAGTCCCTAAAGGACAAAATAAAATGTAACCGTATAGGTATGTTTTATACTTTGGAAGCCCTGTCTATAGCATGAAGTGTTTAGGCGGGGAGGCTTCACAAATTCAATAACGGAGAATTTGATAAGACGGATTATGAAACACAGTGCGCTGCTGGATGGTATGATTGGTTCTGTTCGGATTATGCATTAGCAAAAAGATTAAAAAGGATGGGTAATATTATCAAGGAAATCAAAAATGATTTTATTCTGGATAATTATTATGTCTGGTTTAAAAATAATGCGCCTTGTTGTTATCCTTTATACGATGACTTTAGATTTGAACCACTGGATAAAGATAAAAGAGAACGCGATGAAAAGGTTCGTTCTAAATTATATTTTGTTGTACAATGCGGACATCCGTATGGAAGTGAATATATGTATGAGATATGCACAGCAAGGAACAACTATTCCGCAGAGTTTAAATGCAGAAACAAAAAGGAAGTATTAGAAGCTATTGAGCATCTTGCAGAAGATTTTCGAAAAGAAATTAATGAAAAGAAATAATTAAAAAAAGGAGATCCATATGAGTAAAGTAACAGCCGGAATCAATAGGATTAATCAGGAATTAGAAAAAATTTCAGGAATGGACGGTATTGCCGCTGATAAGATTGCTGAATTAGAAACTTACGTGAAGGAAATGGTATCGGATTTATTAGAATATCATTCCGAAGCAAATGTTTTTAATTATGATGGCAATAATTGTTGTAAGAAAAAATCTGTAAAAGAATTGGATAAACAGATACAAAAAGAACATTGTATCATTAATCATCTGTATGCCCAGATTAACGCTTATGAACGGAGCCTCGAACGTTTGAAAAATGAACGGGAAGCAGCCATCAAGAGAGAAGACGAAGCGTACATTGATGAATGGTTTAATATTCGTTTCGGAATTTCCAATCAGCAAGAAGCACGGACTAAATCTATTTATATTGTTTTTGACGAAAATGGAAATTTTGTAAAAACCGTAACTACTGGATATGATGAAGAATTTCATTATGTTAGTCCTGTAGAAGATGAAGATACAATGGAGCATTGGCTAAGAGAAAACAAGTTATATGCACACAGGGCTTCATCATTTTGCGATAGAAACAGAAGTTGGTATAGTCTGCCTTTAAAAGAACAGCTGAAAAATATAGGTTGGGATTTTGATGAGACCGGAAAATTAATAAAGACACAGTGGTAAACATTTGAAATGGCGATTTAAAAGGAGTTTATCAATGAATTTTGATGAAATATTTGACAGAATAAGAAACAGAACTTGGATTCCAATATCTGATACAGAATTGGTGGATATGATTGTGAATGCAAATATGAACGGAACGATTGATGATGAAGAAAAAGAATTGTTACTTGAAATGGTATAGAAAATAATGGAGGAAAATATGACAAATTACGATAAAATTCGAAATATGCAACCCATCGATTTAGCTATTTATTTAACTAAAATGAGGGAAAAGGCAATTGATGATTATGAGGAACAGAAAAGATATCCAATGGGAATTGCAGAAACACTACATATGTTAAATGAGGAAGTTATCGAAAAAGAAGAGGGATTGAAAGAACATGAAAAACGAAAGAATTGTGGAAAACTTAAAAGATTTTGAAGATTGGCAGAGAAATGAAGAAATGGAAATAGAAAATTAACTAACCCACATAATATTTATATAGGAGAAAATATGGAAAATAAATACGTTTATGAAATGTTAAATGATATCAAAGCCAAAAACAGAATAAGAATGTGTTTGCTTTATGAGAAGTTAGAAAACAATGATAAAGAACGAATGAAATGGATCAAGAACAAGCTTCCGTGGTATATCACAAAGTTTTGTAGAATTTCAAGTAACGAAATAATTTTAAAGGATACAAGTATTTTTATTGGTGTGAATTTTGGGAAGTCCGCTAGAAGTAACTGTTATATCGAACTTACCCCCAGGGACATCGACTGATATCACTATGAACTATAGGACCTCAATTTGAGGTCCTGTTTTTATGTCAAAATTTATTATAAAACATAAGTAAATTTTATTATTAAACATTTATTTCTAAATTTTCTGTGCAGAAATTACCGAAATGAGCAGAATCTGTCATAATAACAATAGATAAAGAAAAAGGAGATCGAATATGAGTCATCCCGAAAAAATTATGACATTTAATGTTATGGCAGAAGCTGAACTGGCTTGCTTTACGGCCCAGGAATTTAAAACAGACAGATTTTCCTATCCCGTTCCCACTCCTGGAGCGTTAGAGGGAATGTTGAAACAGATTTTCTGGAAGCCGCCTATCGAGTACCGGATCAAAAAGATTGCCGTGTGCCGTAAACCTAAATACCGTAATATAAAGCGTAATGAAATAAAAGATAAGGCAAAGGCTACGAATTATACTACAGGAATTTCTGTCAAGGACAGCCGCACACAAAGAAATACAGGATATCTGGTAAATCCAAAATACATTATTCAGGTAGAAGTTTTCTTACTTCCGAACAGAGTAGAAAGAGATCTGGCATCAGGGGTAAACATCAAAAACAAATACCGGGAAATCATAAAACGTAGATTTATGGAACAGAGTGAGTTCCGTACACCCTTCTTAGGATGTTCAGAATGCATTGCTGATGTAACCTGGATTGATAATTTCGAAAAGGCCATATGCGAAAATATGGACGAAGAAATGAAAACCTCTGGAGATATCGACTATGGGTTCATGAGATGCCGTATGAAATTCAGGAACGGTGGACACCCGGATAATAATAACTGGGATAATCCGGTATGGAATGAAGCAGCGGATCCTACATTTTATCATGCTCTTATGAAAAATGGAATAATCACCGTGGAGGAGGCATAAATGACGCAGAATAAGGGACTGGTCCTTGATTTGGTAGATTATTGTGAAAAATTAGAAAAAGCAGGAAAAATCTTGCCTTGCGGCTATGAAAATAAAATTGCTCATTATTGTATTCATTTATCTATTGATGGATACATTACAAAGATCGAATCCTTGGCTTCCGAAGAAAAGCCGGGAATAGTGATCCAGACAACATTTGCTAATTCCACAAAAGGAAATATCCGAATCCCGGAAATTCGAGGAAAATATCTTTTTGGAATGGAATTTGACAAAGATAAGAAAACAATTGTTATTAAAAAGAATAAGAACGGCTTTCTCGAATTGCATGATAAGCTGATGGAAGAAACATTAAAAGCTCTTGGAGATGAAAATGATCCAAATAAAGTAGACTCGCCGGTAGTAAATGCTTATCGAAGATTTGTTGAAAAGTGGAATCCGGAAACTTGGATGAACGATCCGGTTTTTGAGCCATTTCTTGAAACAAACACGGCGCAGAAGGTATTGTCTCTTAATTATATTATTTGTGTCGATGACCAGGAATGTAGCTTTTTGCATGAAGATCCCGCATTAAGAAAGCGTTGGGATGATGTTATCTTCAAACAGAGGTTATTGGAAAAGTCGAATTATAACGGCATCAGCCAGCAGGATGGAAAAACATTGGTTCCGATTGCAAGTGTCCATAATCAGATAACCGGAATGTGGGGTGGAAGCGGAATCACATTTGCCTGCAATAATTTCGAGGCGGCAGTAAGTTATGGTCTGTTAGATGCAAATACATGCGGGACTTCCGTTTATGATATGGAAAAGTACACCCGCGCCTTGAACTATTTGGCAGCCAGTGGTTCAAAACATAATTTTAAAGAAGGTAACAGCGTATTTGTTTTCTGGTCCATGGACGGAAGCGAAAGAGCAGAAGAAATTTATTCTGGATTACTGGATCAATATAATATGGACGAAGCCATAGAAGAGAAGATCCGTAAGTTATTTGAATGTGTCCATTGCGGTATCCTGGATAGAGACAGATTGGATTTATTACTTGGAGAAGTTGCTAATAGTGATTTTCGAATCCTTGAACTGGATGTCGGAACGAAAGGAAGAATTATTGTAAAAAACTATAGCTATTCAACATTTTCGAATATTGTTGAAAACGTAGTTAAATTTCAGGAGTCTTTGCAGATTGGTTCTAAAAAAACAATCCGTTCATATAAGAACATACGAAATGTTTTATTCCCGGATATTGCAAACGCAAATAATGTCCTGAACAAAGAAGAGTATATGCTGAGAGAAATTCGTCGGTCTGCTTTCTATGATGGATACGCATCGTTTAATATAGCTCAAAGAGCATTATTAAGACTATCCGTAGAAAGAAACTTTTTCAGCAGCAGGTTTTATATTCAGGTTGGAATATTAAAATCCTGGCTGATGAAAAATACAAAAAATGAATGTGAGGTATTAACTGAAATGTTAAATGAAGACAATACAAATGCGGGATACTTATGCGGACGCCTGTTGGCTGCCGTTGATTCTTTACAGTATGTAACGGCGGATCCAAAACCGAATAAGGGACTGATCACAACAAGGATTGCTTCCGTATCCATGTATCCGGCGGATGCATTTGTTCAGATATTGCATTATAAAGAATATTATCTGGCCAGAGCAAAAAATAAGGGAACTAAAATTTATTATGACAAGCTGATTAATAGCATCCTTGATAAATTCGATAATGGAATTCCAAAGAAATTAAATGACAGAGACAGAAGTTTCTTCTTTGTCGGACTGGCTCAGCAAAAGACGGCTTTATTTTCTGCTAAAAAAGTTTCTGACTCAGATACGGAAGAAACAGCTGACGATGCAGATACAGCGATTGCATAATTCGCAAATAGTCAATAACTTATTTAACATATTACATAACAAAAGGAGAATAATATTATGAAATTCAGAAACATTCCTATCGACGCAAATTGCACTTATGACTTTGTAGTACTTAATTCATGCACTTACAGTAATCCCAATGGCGATCCGGATTTTGATAATCAGCCCAGACGGAATCCAGAAACAGGATGTGGAGAGATTACAAATGACTGCTTGAAGAGAAAAATCAGAGATCGTATTATCCAGCTTGCGGAAATGGGAGAAATTGATACTGAAAAGAATAAGATTTTTATTCAGCCGGAGATCTATCTGAATGCAATTACGGACCAGGTTGCCGATATGTTCCCCGCAACGGATAAGAAAAGCAAAGTCGATTCCGTATCTGCTGTTAATTATATGTTGAATCATTTTTATGATGTCCGTATGTTTGGTGCAGTTTTAAGCACTGGTAAAATGAAGGATACAAATGCACATGTAACCGGAGCTGTTCAGATCAGCTATGGTGTCAGCGAGGATCCTATTTATATCCGTCAGACCAAGTGCGTAAGAAATGCACATACAACAGAGGCCCGCGGAGAAAATGCCGGAGGAGAATTTGCTACAAAGCCCGTTGTGGAATTTGGTTTGTATAAGGCATTTGGCAGATATATGGCCTGTCAGGGAAAAAAGAATAGTGTAACAGACGAAGATATTGCTTTACTCTTTGAAACCATTTGTTCCATGTATGACAATGATTTGTCTGCATGCAGAAACGGCATGTGTACAGAAAAGCTTATCGTATTCAAACACGGTAATGAAAGAGCTATCGGATCTCTTAAAAAGTATGCAGACCGAGTAAAAATCGAAAAAGTAAATGACGAAGATTATCCTCATTCTATGGATGAGTATAAGATCAGCGTAAATATGGAAAATATGCCGAAAGATGTCGAGATATTTGCTATCGATCTGTAAAAGAATTAAGGTGCGGATCTGGAGTGAACGGGAAATTGCCGGGAGATCCGCACCTAAATTTTTAAAAATCAGGTGAGATATTATAATGTTATGTACGGCATAAAGATAGATTATGCAATATTTTGGTTTAAATAATATTATTTGTCTATATATTTCCGGCGCTCCCTATATGGGAGCGTGAATTGAAATATGATACATTTCATGTGCAAGTATAAAGAACATGGCGCTCCCTATATGGGAGTGTGAATTGTAATTCACTGATACTACCGGAATTAAACCCCAAAATAGCGGCGCTCCCTATGTGGGAGTGTGAATTGTAATATCTAAAATAATAAATTAGCAATTTTGCTATTAGGGCGCTCCCTATGCGGGAGCGTGAATTGTAATCGATAGCTTTAGTTCCGTTGCAATCTGGGCTATGGCGCTCCCTATACGGGAGCGTGAATTGCAATATCCACAAAGGCAAATCCCAATTTTTTGTATATCGGCGCTCCCTATATGGGAGCGTGAATTGAAATTCAACAAGCGCTATCTTAACCGCCTCACGGTCATCGGCGCTCCCTATATGGGAGCGTGAATTGCAATAGCAAGGGCCAACATCTCGTATGCTTGGTTTTGACTCTTCCTTGTAGAAGAGTGAATTGTAATCTATACATATAGTGTTACACATTTTTGGATTGTGACACGCCCTTCGCAGGAGCGTGAATTGTAATACTTCTTCACGTGATTTAAGTAATTGGTTAGAAGGACGCTCCCTACGTGGGAGTGTGAATTGTAATTCCAATACGTTGATCTGGTAATATACATCTATGATGACGCTCCCTACATGGGAGCGTGAATTGAAACAAACCTCAAAGTAGCACCTATTATAGCGCTTCTACGTTGGAACGTGAATTGTAATGGCTTCGTTATTCATCATAGTTTTCGACTTCAAGACACTCTATTGTTGGAATGCGAACTGTAATATCAGAAAAATTTCGTACTGAGCGAATCGATATAGCACTCCAAGTAAGGGGCGTAAATTATAATAGGAAAGAGGAAATTGGCTTAATACAGACTAAAAAACGTTTCGGTACGGGAACGTGAATTGTAATCGGCTTCGAAATTCAGATACACTCATATAAGCATATCGCTTCCTTTGTGGGAGCGTGAATTGCAATAGCAATGACCAACATCTCGTATGCTTGTTTTTGACTCTTCCTATGTAGAGGAGTGAATTGAAATTTCCTATATCCATCTTAAGAATGTTGTGGCACTTCCAAGGAATATGATGTTTGCATTTGGGCGTTCCTTATGCGGGAGTGTGAATTGTAATATATATAACATTATGTCATATTTTGATGGTGAAAGGCACTCCTTATGCAGAAGCGTGAATTGAAATTGAAAAGTGAAACTTCTTATGGAGGGTAGAACGCTTGGTATGAGAGCGTGAATTGTAATAAATCTTCATCAATTTGTTCTGAAAGTAAAGGCGCTCTTTTACAGGAGCGTGAATTGAAATAATAAAATCAATAAATATGCAAGGCAAACAAGTGCCGCTTCCAGTACGGAGCGTGAATTGTAATTGCAATGCAAGAAAAACATGTTAAGAAATATCAAAGAAAGAGAGATCCGGAATAGAAGCCGGATCTTTTTCCTGCCAATAGAGTCTCAGGATGTTGTAGACTCCCACACAATCGGCATTCCAGCTACGATCTCCGTCCTGGTACAGACCGCAATGGCGCCTGTTGGATTTTATGGCATACTACTTTGAGACCTCCGGCTGCAGCGGACTTACCTGGCTGGAATAATTTTCTTTCTGTTTAATAAATGCAGGAAAAATTAACCCTCGAATGGAATATTGTCATCAATGTCGGCGTTTTCGGGCACGCCGACAATATCAATAATATGTAAAATAGAAGAGTGAATTATTTCGCTCTTTTATTTTTGTAAAAAATCCTCTATATTATTTTTCTTTCATAATAGCAGTGAATCTATTTGTCAATGGAAATTTGCATTTATTTTCTTTCATAATAATAAAAATGAAAATCGGAGGAATTTTTTATGGAAGAAAGAATAAAAAACAAACTGAGAATAAAATTCGGAATAGATAATGATTATGAAAACTATCGTGGTGTACATTATTACGAGGATATAACTATATCTAACATCCTCCTGGATGAAGTTACCGGAAAATTCACCGTTCATTTCGATCGTGTCTTAAAAACTGTGACCGAAGACGAATATGGCAATGACCTGGGCGCATGGAATGACAAAATCGAAAGAACATCTATGGTTGCAACATTTAACGAAAAATTTGAAATTTTGTCTATTGCCTAATATGAGAAGAGCGAATGTGTTATTCGCTCTTTTTTGTGCAGAAATTTCCACTCTATAAAACTGGTTGTTTTAATACAGAAGAACAGAAGACCACATGGTAGTTAATGTTACATACGGATGTGCGGTAAACTATAAGATTTTCTTTCATACATATAGCATACCATAAAATCAGAAAGAAACTCCTGTATGGAGTTGCTTGCGTTTTCATCTCGGCGATTGAATAACCGAGGATTCTCGCTTAATGTCCTAACAATCGTAAGGGAATAGGCGCTCCCGGAACGGAGCGTGAATTGTAATTGCAATGCAAGAAAAACATGCCGAGGGAGTATATTTTCCATGTATGATCTCGTGCTAGAATTATTTACACAAAAAAGGCACTCATTATAGAGTACCTTTTTTCAAGTTTATAGCATATTTAATATTGTTGATTAAAATGCAGGACCTCCGCCGCCATTCATACCATATTCCTCCTTTCCTTTTGTATTATTACATTAGGTAAGCGACATATATACAATATATAACTCCTTGCTATCGATCTAATATTAATATGTCAGAATTTTTCAGCAAAGAATTCTATCATATTAATTGCAGAATCATAAAACCGCAAGAAGGAGAAAATACATGACTCACTTCACATTAATAGTAACCGATCCGTGATAAATTTTAACACAAAAATTTCCATGCAGAAATTTGTATTCCTTTGAATATGTGTTATAATGAATTTATCAAATGGATCACAACTAAACAATACAACATATATTTGGAGGTAATCAAATGAAAAAGAAAGTATTAACAATGGTCCTTGCCGGGATCATGATCATGTCTATGACAGCCTGTGGTAATAAGGCCACAGAAGCAACAGAGACAGCGACTACCGAAACGGTCGTTGAAACTGCTGAGACAACTGAAGAAAGCAGTCTTGAAGAAACCAAGGAAGATAAGCCGGTTAATACCGCGGAAGCAGTAGATGCCGCACAGTCAACAATTGCCGCTGCAACGACAGCAAACCCTACAGCAACTCCGAAGACAACAACTCCGAAGACAACAACGGCCTCGAATAGTAGCGGGAAAACAGGTAGCGTAGCAACTGCTTCAAATACGACTACAGCAAATGCGAAGACAGAAGCAACAGCAAAGCCTGGATCTACGGCAAAACCCACTTCGACAGCAAAACCAACTTCGACAGCAAAACCGAAAGCGACTACCAAGCCTGCGGAAACGGCAAAACCGGCAGCAACTCCTCAGCCCACAGCCAAACCTGCTGCAACCGCAACTCCACAGCCTGCGTGCACTCATGAACATGAGAGATATGAGACAGCCGTTGAAGCGAATTGCCAGCATGATGGATACGATAATATCTATTGTGCTGATTGCGGAGCTTTCTTAGGAACGAATTACCATCCTCAGGGTAGCCATGGTAGTACAACCAGACATACTACAACAGAACCCACATGTACTTCCGGCGGCTGGTGGGAAGAAACCTGTGACTTATGCGGAGCGGTAATTAATAGTGGATCCATTGATTCTCTTGGATGCGTAGATAATGGTGATGGCTGGTGCAGTCGCTGCGGAGCCGAGTTAAGAGATCATTCTCAGCCCGATGTACCTTCCGTTGATGATGTATTAAAGGATCTCTATGGTGATACTCCCACACCGGCTCCTGATACGGAATCTGAGACAAATAATTCCGACACGTCTACCACAAGTGAAGAAAATAGCGTAGACACATCCGATGACGTAATTGCATAAGAGTGATAAATAAAAGAGTCTCTGCGGAGGCTCTTTTATTTGACTTTCCTTTAACCACTGTTTATAATGAACATATATTCGAATTTTATGGAGGTAATATGCTCGGACATATTTATGAAGAAACAACTAAATATATGAAAACCGAGGGAAAAGATGTCCGAAAGAAAAAAGGACAGTTCTTTACGCCTGTGAATATTGCCGCCTATATGGGGAAATGGACCATGGCAAAAGAGCATCTGGATATACTGGATGCCGGAGCCGGGAGCGGAATACTAACAGCGGGTATCATAGAACATCTTTTGACTATTGACGGCTGCCGAAGCATAAAAGTCACTTTCGTTGAAAATGATCCTATTATTCTTCCATTACTGAAGAAAAATGCCGACTATATACAAAATATCTGTGAAAACCATAATATTATATTTCGTTATACGATATGGTCTGACAGTTTTTTTGCCATAAATATATCGCAGAAATATGACATAGTTATATCTAACCCTCCGTATAAGAAAATAGCAAAAAACTCCGAAGAGGCCAGTCTCATGAAAGATTATGTTTACGGTCAGCCAAATCTGTATGGCTTATTTATGGCGAAAGGGCTGGAGTTGTTAAAGAAAGATGGTCAGTATATCTATATTACGCCACGTTCCTGGGTATCCGGACTTTATTATACCGAAGTACGGAAGGCTATTTTAAAAACAGATATAGAAAAAATCCATATTTTCTCAGACCGAGATACTGTTTTTTCAGGAGAACAAGTCTTGCAGGAAACAATGATCCTTTTTGGAAAAAAGGAAAAAGAGCAAATAGAGAAAATTGAGATTAATGTTTCCAGTGATTCTTACATGCAGCTAGAAAAGACGCTTTCGGTTCCAGCGGATTTGATAAAGTCGGTAGGAGAGGAAAGTTATCTGTTAATCCCGACAAATGAAGATGATATTCGTATTATACGGGATATGAGTAATATTACTGATACTTTCGATAGTCTTGGTTATCAGTTTAAGACAGGTCCGGTTGTAGAATTCCGCGCAAAAGAAATGATATCAGAAGAGCCTAAAGACGGATATATACCAATGTTCCGTCCAAGCAATGTAAACGGTGGAAGATTAAAATTTCCCGTATATAGTGGAAAAGCTCAATACATTTCCGGAAAAGCAACCAAGCTGTTGGTTCGAAATGCAAACTCGGTTTTTGTAAAACGGCTTACTGCGAAAGAAGAGAAACGCCGCCTTCAATCCTGTTGCTATATTAGTAAGAATAATAAGGAATATATATCCATAGAAAATCACATAAATTATCTGGTGAAAAAAGACGGGTCTCCGCTTTCAAAAAAAGAAGCCGAGAATATTCATAAAGTCTTGTCAAGTGATGAATATGATGTTTATTTCAGGCTTATAAACGGCAGTACGCAGGTAAATGCGAGGGAACTGAATTACTTCCCTTTAAGAAAAGAGGAAATAGTGTGAAAGAAAGTAGAGGAAAGCCATAAACTGGCGCAC
>ENA-OPWR01000695-OPWR01000695.1-human-gut-metagenome-genome-assembly--contig:-NODE-695-length-29439-cov-5.467908_pt1 | contig 29439 bp, 23 predicted proteins | sample MGYA00241507_ERZ502006 | MGnify/ENA primary metagenome ERZ502006 (study PRJEB25962, sample SAMEA2043041) | human gut metagenome | biome: human gut; feature: human-associated habitat; material: faeces...
AGTAATTTTATCTTACATCAGTTTGGAGGTTTACACAAACTTTGGGATGCTCCCCCGGATATAGACAATATGGATAATAAAGACAATATAGCAATATTGCCGATTTTATCATATTAAAACAAATCAAGTAAGGTAACTTCAAGTATAATGACGGAATCAACTACACCCAATAATGATAAGACAAAACCCTCCCTAGCTTTTCTTATCATATTGTGTGCCGATATTTGAGTTTATAGGCAAGACGCATATATGCTCAATACTCCAGCATTCCGCAAAATATAATCATCCTCTTATATTGCTCCAAGATAGCCTAGTACAGGTACAAAGCCTGTCGGCTATCTTGGAGCTTTTTTATTTGTGTGGAAGTATTGGTGTAAAAAACTAACAAACAACAACGGGGTTTCTTTTTAATGTTTTTGTGTACAAGTGACAAAGATGTTGTAGCATTGCAAAAATAACTTGCAATTCTCTGGCACTAGAGTGATGAATGGAACACCAAAAATAAATAGTGGTCATCGACCACGAAGGAGGTTTTATTATGTCAAAGGTTGCAAAGGTTTTATTTCCAGATGGAAAGCTGTGTGTTATCAAGGAAGTTGAAGCATACTGTGAGCAGGTTGTAGAAATTGCGGATAAGACAATCCGCCTGATGGAGAAGGCAAAGGATTTCTGCGAGAACCCTACAGCGTTGGTATTTAATGTAGACGAGTGTGACAATGGTGCTTTTATGCCAATGAAGAGACTTAAGGTTGTGGGTAATTTACCTACAGCGTTGTGTAAGGATCTCATGCGTGAGTTACTTATCAAGGGGTATTATGATTTCTCTGATACCGTTGGTATGAAGATTGTAAACAATTGTCAGGACAAGATTCCATCATCATTTTCTTATTATTGTCCTACAGGATGGGGTATCACGGAGTGTAGCAATATTCTGGTAAATCCAATATTTTCAAATCCAGCTACACAGCCATGTGGAGAGCTTGTTAAGCCAAAGGCAAATGCTGAGGAAGATATGTGGGACTATGAAGACTACGAAGAGGAAGGCGACGATGAAGAGTGGGGAGATTATGACGAGTAGTCAGGAGGTAGTGGTTTATGATTAGAAGTACATTGCCGAGTGGCGTGAAAACATTGCAGAAGTGGTATGCCAATGGTCAGCTTGTATTTGACAATGCGATTCAGCGTTCCAGCGGTCAATGGGGTATCCTTCAAAAGAGCCTGCTCATCCATAGTATCTTGGCAGGCTACCCAATACCGCCAGTGTTCCTGCTCAAATATAAGAATGACGATACCACGATATATGATTGTATCGAGGGCAAGCAGAGATTGCTTAACACATTCAGCTTTATGTCTGGGGAGTATGCGTTACATGGCGGTACTCCAGACGTAGAGTTGGATGGTGAGGTTTATGAAATCGCAGGCAGGAGCTTTGATGAACTTTCAGATGAGCTGAAGGATATTATATCTGGCTACAGATATAGTATCTCCGTAATCGAAGATGCGACAGAGGAAGAGGTAGAAGATATTTTCTACCGCTTAAACTCTCCAACGCCACTTACCCAAATCCAAAAGTCAAGGTCTGTTATGGGTACGGAGCTTGCAAGATGGACAAGAGATATTCTGGAAAAGGATTTCTTTACCAAGGCAATCTGTCTTACCCAGGCACAGTGGCGGAGAGAGGGCGATCTTGAGGTATTACTCCAGACCATGCTGTTGCTGGATAATCGTAGTGAAAATTACGAGTATAAGGCTATTTCCAATACTGAGGTGTTAAAGTATTGCTCTCATATCAGGGGTACTTACTCCGAAGAAAAGCGTGACGTGGTGGATAGATTGTTTTCATATCTCTCAGAGGCTTTCCCAGAGAAGCATAAATTCCTTAAGAAGTCAGCGGTGCCGATGGTAGCTGTGATTGGTCAGCTTGCCATTGAAAAGGGGGTATCCTCAGAGCAGTATCGTAGTTTCATAGACAGCTTTGCTAATACAGTGAATGAGGAGTATGAAGCCAATAAGGGTAATGGAAACGTGAAGAGAGTAAAAACTGAGGGCAGACTTCTTGCGATGGCTGATGATTTTGGTCAATACTTCAACATTTCAAATCTCGTAGTTATCGGGGGTAGTGCAGAGAGCGAGGATGCCAATGAAGCAGAAGATTAAAGCGTATATCATCCGTGTGGATGAAGAGGGAAGACAATACAAGGGGTACTTTACTGAGATAGATAATACCCTTGAAGCGAAACAGGAAATCGTAGGTGGTCTGATTCAGGTGGTTAGATTAACGCCTGATATAGATATCATCATAAACGATGAAGGTAAGCTACGGGGTATGCCATTAAACAGAATTTGGCTCAGTGAAGATGGCGAGCCGCTGGATTTCCTTGTTGGAAATATTATAGCGGTACGACATTGTGATGATGTATTCACTGATATTTTGTCTGAGGATTGTGAAATAATCGAGAGATTATTGTCACCAATCAGGCTGAATATGTCTGTTATGGGTAAGGATGGAAAGTATCGCACCAACTCAATGTTCTACTTTAATCATGATGAGTTGTTAGATTACAAGGAGTGTGCCGATGAAGATTGATAAGAAAGCAGTATATGAGGCTCGCTATCCAAGGGGTACTATTGTTGAGCTGACTACCGACATAGACGATCCATACACACCAAAGAAGGTTGGCGATAGATTCAGAGTTGGCTGTATTGACGATGCTTTGCAGTTACATGGTAGCTGGCTCAATGGTGGTTCGATGGCGATTGTTATTGAACGAGACTCATTCAGGGTGGTAAGCGGTGATGAATAAATTTGTATATAACTTTATTGCTTGGCTGTTATGGGGTACTTTCAGATTTCCGGTGCAGGTGTACGCTGAAAAGCTCAGGTTATATATTAAACACCGAGAACGTTTGGCTATTCAAAGATATGTTGCTTATTTGCTGAACGATTATATAGGCGATAAGTCTGAGGTGTACAGGTATTTTGAGGACTGGAACTGTTTAAATGCTGAAAAGGTTGCAGTCCTCAATGAAATATCAAAGAAGGAGCTGGCTGAGTGTATGTTTTATGAGCTGGAGCAGAATGGTATAAATGCTGAAAGGTTCGTACAAAGAAATTATAAGGAATTTGAAAACTGGGAATTACCATTTCACTAAGGAAGGTCACTACATTTTGTAGTGGCTTTTTCTTTTGGCTTGTATTTGTCTTGAAATGTATGGAAGGGGGTATCTGTTTGAAATAGCCCCGACATGGGCTGTATTTTGCCCCACGTTGGCTTTTGTGGTTGAAATGGTGTACACCCTCGACAAGGGGGTATCTCCCCTAAAAAGGGCTTACCTGTCAATAGAGCTTCTGGTCATCTTCTGACGAAACATACTCTGCGATATCTTGGATTCCACAGTGCAGTATTCCACAGAGGTCGTTTATGGTGGTTGTGTTAAGCGGCTTGTTCTTACGAAGCTTGTCCAGCGTAGCACTTGACACATGATATTTATTTATAAGGGTGTAGGTGGTTTCTTTTGATTTCCCTAATGTATTCCAGAAAGGCTTGTATGATATCATAGTTTAACTCCTCTTTTGTATAAGAGTACAATTTGCTTTCTTACTTGACTATAGTCATTAAAGAGACTATACTTGACAGGTATTAAAATAAAAGTCGAGGAGGAGACAAATGAGAAAGAAGTATTTAATAGCTGGGGTGGTTTTAGCCCTTGGCTTAAGCATGGTTGGTTGTGGTAAAGATATGGGTAGCACGACAGCAGATGGTACAACGGGGGATGTAACAACAGAGGCTGAAGTGGCATCCGATACAGACACCGAGGAAGCAACAGAGGAAGGGGTCGAAGAAGTAAGCACTTGGTTCAGCGAGAATAATATTTCATTCACTGAGGGAGAGGTATCCATTCCAGCATATACATACCCGACAAATGATGCTATAGAAATGATTCAAGCGAATGGCTCATACTCAGAACCGATAATTGAAGTTAGTGAACCAGATTCCGAAGGGAATGTAACATATACAGTAACTTATGATATAACTATTCCAATAGAAGCGAATGTTCCAGCTTCTATAGCTGAAAGTGAAGGGGCAAATTGGAATACACAGTTTGATAGCTATGATTTTGTAGATGCGTATACTGGTACAGTTTTTCCTGGTGCAGGCATGACAGATGATGGAAATTCATATAGTATAGATTCTGTTATAGAAATAGATGGGCAGGAATATAAAATTAATACAAGCAGTAATTTTGAAAAAGGAGGTATAGATGATGGTAATGATAATGGCTGGACTGCTTCGGGAGATTCATATAAGCTTAAAACATCATCAATTTATCATATAACAAAAGTGGCAGTTGTTCCTGATGGTTATAATGGATTGATTTTGGCACTTGACAGTAAAGGTCATACAGAATATGAAGAAATAGATACAGAAGTTGAAGAGGCTCATCCGTTTGATGGTAATGTTTCAGATTATATCTTCAAAGATGTTTCTTATGGTGATAGTTTTTATTGGGATACGAATAAAGCGTGTTTGGTATTGCAGAATTCTGCATCACCAATGTCTATAAATGTAAGAGTTTCATCCGTAGAAGTATTTTATCCTGAAGATACGTGTACAATTTTCAATGAGGAACAGATAGAAGAATTTGAAAAAAACGATGGTTATGTAAAAATCAAATTGACAGATGGAACGGAAATGCCAGTTACAGGTGAAGTTGACTACATAAATACAGCAGATGGAGAGTCAATTACGGATGTATTTATTCGTTATGATGGAAAAATTAATTATAAACAAGTGCAGTCTGTTATTGTTGGGAATGAGGAATTTACCAACGGAGTATTTGGTATAGATTCTGATTATATAAATGAATAGATGCTTATTTGAGCTGGCAGTCATTTCGGTGGCTGTCAGTTTTTTTGTACTCTTGTTTCCTTGGTATGAACGGGGTAGCTGATAGTGACAACGATGTCCAGATATAACCTGTCGTTGCTCTGGGGTTTTCTTTGGTTGAAGTGTATTTTATATGAGAAAAACTGAAGTTGTTCTGTGTACATTCTTGGGGTGTCCTGTATTTCTCTTTGGTTGAAGTGTATTTGGTGCGAGAAGCACTGAAGTTGTACCGAGCATAAACTGGTGTTGTTCTGAACTGCAAAAGTTGTTCCGCTAAAAACTGGTGGCTGTAATGTGCCATTTTTCTTGCAACTCAGACTATGATTAAGCAAAAATTGAAACGTAAAACTTGATTATGTTATTTGATTAAAATTTCTGAAATCTTAAATGTATTTTTTAGCACCCATGAATTTATATGGTGTATTCTCTGGATTTTCCCAACGCCCAACAAAATATGAAAAGGTATCAAATGATTAAGGAATTTCCAATCTGGGGTAGGTTGTTCTTTCAAGGATACAAATGTACCAAAAGAGGGGGATTATACCTGCGATATATTTGGTGTAGTTAGCGACTTGTGATACGTGGTATTCAGAGTTACATTAGCAACACCATTTATTAAGGTATACATTTATAAACAGTCCAAATCGGGTGGTTATTTATGTTGATAAAGGTGGTCACTTTGGTTAATAAACATTTAGAAAGTGCCACCCACCTTAATAAACAGTATTTGGAAAAAGGAAGGTGCATTATATGGAGTCGAGGGTATATTACTATGCGAGGGTTAGTTCTACGGGACAAAATCTGGCGAGGCAGTTGGACATGTTCAAGGCAATGGGTGCTGATGAAAATAACATTATTACTGACAAGCAGTCAGGTGCCGATTTACAAAGGACGGGGTACTTGTATTTAAAGTATTCTTTATTGCGTAAGGGTGACACGCTTATTATTTGTTCTTTGGACAGGCTTTCAAGGGATAAAAAGGATATACAAAAGGAAGTTCAATATTTTAAGGAAAATGAAATCCGCTTGAAAGTGCTTGATATTCCAACTTCGCTGGTGGATGTTCCAGAGGGTTCTGAGTGGATTATGGATATGGTGCAGAACATACTGCTTGAAGTATTAGGATCATTTGCCGAGCATGAGCGTCTGGAGATAAAAGCTAGGCAGAGGGCTGGTATTGATTCAGCTAAAGCGAAGGGGCAGAAATTTGGTCGCCCTGCTTTGAAATGTCCCGATAATTTCAAAGAGGTTTATGATTTATGGAAGGCTGGCAGCATTACTGCTGTAGAAGGCATGAAGCGTACAGGATTAAAAAGAAATAAGTTTTATGATTTTGTTAAAGAAGTGGAGAATGTAAATGTGAAATAAAATTGTATGGTTGTTAGTGGTATGAATTTTGTTTTGAATATACAATGGGGTATGTTAAGACCTTTTGCTGGTTGATATTGGTCAGCAGGAGGTCTATTTTATTGATTTTTCTAAGAAAAGGATAGTCAGAAATGAGGCGATAACCAAGTCGCTGGGATTCTATCAAAATTAAATTTATTATTTTTCAGGAGGTTGAAATTATGGAACAGGATTTAGTATTTGATGGAAAGAATATTCCAGTGTTGGAGGCGGCAAAGATTATGGGAAAAGACCAGCAGTTTATACGGCAGGCGATGATAAACAAGTTATTACCTATTGGATTAGCGTATAAGAAGGAAGGCTCTACTCAGTATGACTTCTATATAAGTCCAAAGCTGTTTTATGAGTATACGGGGTACATCAAAAATGATAAAATTTAGTGTGTGATAAAGTTGACATTTATTAATGTATACACAATAATAGAAGAGGTAATTAATTTTTTTAGGAGAAGAAGATGAAAAAATCAGTATTATATTATCCAACAATAAATATAAAAAATAATGATTGGTTAAAAAACGCATTGCTTTATTATGACAATATTTATTCTATTGTTCCAGATGATTATGATTATGATAAATTCACTCCAGAGATAAAATATTTATTTGATGAAAATATATATGTCCCATTAGATCCTCAAATTTTATTGGATGATGAAATTTATCCTGAATTTGAAAAGGAATTATTTAAACAATTATATATAAGACGTGAAGAGTACGATATAATAAAAACGATCGAGCCTAGTTTTGGAATAATGAGGTGTAGGAAACTTAAGGAATATATATGGAAATTTATGCAAGAAAATAATATTGTAAGAAGATATTTTGATAAATATGCAGTAATGGATGTTGGCTATATTAAATCAATAACTGCTTTAATGGCAAAATATATTGCATATTTAGAAAATATTAAAAATCCGAATGAGATTATTGTTCCAAGTACTGATAAAGCGGAAAATTTTAAATATGGATTTGATGGTACGTACTTTCAAAGAAAATATATTAGTACGCTTTATAAGTTTATGCCGACACCCTTTTCAGACACGCCACTAGAAAGAATAATCGATTTTAAAAATGAAAATGAAATGGAATTAGTAAATTTGAGAAAAGTTATTACAGATTATGAGAAAAAAATTTCGTGCTGTAAAGATAGGTCAGATATAATTAACATACTAAATGAATTTTATGAAGAAATGGAATATCAAATAAAAACTGTTGATGAATTGTTGAAAAAGAAAAAAATACAATACTATTTAACATCATTACAAACAGTTATGAACATAACTGTACCGAGCGTTTTAATGTCTGTAACTGATATTCCAGTGTCTCTTAAGGCATTAGGTGTTGTAGCAAATGGGGCAATATCATTAGGAATATGTTGTGTAAATAGTAATTATAATAAGAAAGATATTTTATTAAATTCACCAGTGGCTTATTTATATAATGCATGTAATGAGGGGTTGATTGATATTAACTTTTGATTTTATAATTAGAGATACTTGATCTTGAAAAGATAAGATGTTATAGTATGCTAAATTCATTTAGCTGGGATGAATTCGTTCTGATTTTGTGTGATTATTGATGTAAAAGTCACATAAAAAGCCACACATGCTTGATTTATCTGGAATTTACTGGGTGCATTGATTCCGTTGAGGAAGCTGCTAACGCTGGTAAGTTCTAAATAAAAACCTAGTATTTAAACGGTTTAGAGGGCTTTTAGAGAGATCTAAAGGCTCTCTATTTTTTGTTGATTTTTCTAGTCTACACGTTCATACCATGCAAATGTCTACGAGAAGTCTACAAAATTTTTTAATGTAGACTTCAGATATACGTAGACTTCCTTGACTGTAATAACATAATCTGCATCAATATATCCATATACATCAGAAGTGAATACAATATCACTTTCAAGAGTGTCTGATAGCTCTATATTGAATGATTCATTTTCCTGTAGAGCATAAGACGTATTCGCTGTAAACGTCAAATAACCCTTTTAATGCACCTACATAAAGTGTAGATGGTCACAAGTACGTAAATATATTTTAAGAGTGCATTAGTATTTAATTGCATGAAGAAAGTCAAATAATATGCTATCCTTGAACATATATATTATAAACTTGACACACTTTTAAATGAACGCAAAAAAACAAAGACACAACTGTGCAAAGATACTGGGATAAGTACAAATGTTGTGTCTAAAATCAGCAAAAATGAAATATTCAAAACGAATACATTAAACCGTATCTGCATGTCCAACCAAGCGAAATTAAAGAATATGTAATCCATTTGAAATAAACAAGGAGGTCATTTATTTTTGACAAACGTCTAAAATATTGTATAATATACTTAACAAGACAGCCGAGCGATAGATACGTCCTATCCGTCCGGTGAAAAGCTATTTAAGATAAAACACCTCAATGCTTAGCCGGCTGAGGTGTTTTTTTCTTACTTTCGATTATTCAGAATAGTTACAATAAGTATTGCAATGGTAAGTAAAACCATAAATTCCTCATATGTACTCATAAGGCACCACTCCCTTCCAAGACTCGAACGGATATGGTGTAACACCCCTCGGCTGCCTAGTTAAATACATTATTCTATTTTATTACAGAAGTAATTTTACTATATGTATATATACATTTTGGAGATTCCCATATAACGTAAAACACCCCGCATTAATGCGAGGTTTAATTTAAAAAGAATTACAAATTGTATGTATAAAATTGTAATTACAGTATAAGTTATATCAAAATTATAGTCAATGTGATTTAAGAACACAATAATATTTTATAACCACACACCACCTTCCGGAATATATTAAATTAAAACATGGACAAGGAGGTGAACTCATATGGACAGATTTGCGGTTTGTCTTGTGATAGTGGCTGTTTGCTGTACTTTGATATCGATAATAACGGAATTTACGAAAGAGGTAGGAGTGCTGAAGAAGATTCCTACCTCTTTTCAGGTTCTGATCACAAGCATCATTGTGTGTGAGGTGGGACTTTTTGTTGGACTATCATTTTATCACATAGCATTTGCGTGGTATTATCCTGTGGCTGCGTTTTTCGGGGCATTTGTCATTGCGATTATATGTACCCGGGGATGGGACTACCTGATATCGATATTTAAACGGTTTTACAAGGGCGGAGATAAGGAAAAGTGGCATGAATAAAGGTGACATGGCTACAACAAATGTGATGCAGTACAAAGAAGTATAGATTAGGAATAATGATCATGAGTTTGTCTCTTGATTCAATGTCTGGAATATTATATACAGACAAAAGAATTCAGGAGACAATTTTATGGCTTCTAATAAGACTCCGTTAAAGGGATACATGGATGGTATAGATATATCAGCATGGCAGGATACTATAGATATAACCAAGGTGCCTTGTGACTTTGTGATAGTGAAAGCGACGGAGGGCACGGACTACAAGAACAGATTTTTTGCAAAGCACTGTGACCAGGCGATGAAAGCGGGAAAACTGCTTGGGGCATTCCACTATGCAAATGGTGGTGATCCCCACAGTGAGGCTGAGTATTTCCTTGCATACAGTAAGAAATATGTGGGCAAAGCCATACTCGTGCTAGACTGGGAGGGACAGAACAATCCACAGTTTGGCAGGAGCGATAGGGCGTGGTGCAAGGAGTGGTGTGATTATGTGTACAGAAAAACCAGGGTAAAACCGCTGATATATATTCAGAAGAGTGCCATGGATAATGTGAAAAATCTTGGCTACAGGCTGTGGGTCGCTCAGTATCCTGATTATGAGCAGACTGGATATCAGGAGCATCCGTGGAATGAGGGGCAGTATGATTGTTCTATCAGGCAGTACACTTCTGTGGGTCGGCTTCCGGGGTATGAAGGGAATCTTGACCTGAACAAGTCTTATATAGACAAAGCAACATGGAGAAAATGTGCTGCGATAAAGACTGACAGTGATAATGGAAAAACGAAAGGGAAAGGCTCTGACAGCAATAGCGGGAAAAGTAATGATAAGAATAACAAGAATAATAAGAATAGAAAAAAGAAAAGCATAGATGTGATCGCGAAGGAAGTCATAGCGGGCAGATGGGGGAACGGCGAGGATCGAAAAAAGAGATTAAAAACGGCGGGATATGATTACGATAAAGTTCAGGAAAAGGTGAACGCTATAGTGAAAGCCTCACATAAGAAATCAATTGACGAGATAGCCAGAGAGGTGATAGCCGGAGATTGGGGAAATGGCGAGGATCGAAAAAACAGGTTGAAGAAATCGGGTTATGAATATGATAAGGTGCAGAGGAGAGTTAATGAACTTTTGGGGAAATAAAATAAAAATGAAATTTGCATGAAGTATTGTCCATATATGTTGACGGGAAGTGGCATATAATATAGGATAGTGTAAACGAAAAAGATGATGTACATGAAAGGAAAAGGTGATAGATATGCCATATTTTGGATTTTACTTTGATCCGACATATATACTGGTTCTCATAGGTGTGGCGGTGTGCTTTATAGCATCTGCACAGGTCAAGACGACATACAAGAAGTATGAGAGCGTGATATCGAGGTCTGGATATACAGCGGATCAGGTAGCTTATATGATACTCAGAAATGCAGGGATAACTGATGTGTCGATACATCATATACCGGGAGATCTCACGGATAACTACAATCCGCGGGAACACACCCTCAACCTTTCTGATAAGGTGTACGGTTCTAGATCGATAGCGGCCATAGGAGTTGCGGCACATGAGTGTGGCCATGCGATACAGCATGCAAGACATTATGTACCACTGACCGTCAGATCCGCGATTATACCAGCGGCGAATATTGGTTCATCATTTGCCTGGCCTCTGGTTCTGATCGGACTTATCATACCGAGACTGAATTTCTGTATGACAATTGGAATCCTGTTATTCTCGCTGGTGGTGATACTGCAGTTAGTGACACTTCCGGTTGAGTTCAACGCATCAAGGAGAGCAATTCAGATAATAAGAGACAGTGGTTATCTTGCGCCGGATGAGCTGAAGGGCGCAAAGAGTGTACTCAAGGCGGCAGCTATGACGTATGTTGCAGCTATGGTATCAGTATCACTTCAGTTGTTACGACTTGTAATACTTCGAAATAGCAGAGATGATAACTAAATAATATCAAAATAACAACCCTGTGCGGGACAGATATATTCTTTGTATATCGCCTGCATAGGGCTGTTTTAATATACTATAGCAACTCGTAAAACGTGTTGCCCAGAGTTAGCGCAAAGTGATATACTTAATTTATGTGTGCGCCGTGAGCGTAGGTGTGCAAATACATATATATTGTAGAGTGATATTGTGGGAGATATGCCAGATGGTACAGATAGGAAGCAGAATACTGGAATATAGAAAGAAAATGAACATGAGCCAAGAGGAATTTGCCAATAAGATAGGCGTCAGCAGACAGGCAGTGTCCAAGTGGGAACTTGACAAAGCATATCCTGACCTTGACAAACTGGTGGATATATGCGGAATGTTCGGCCTGAGTCTGGATGAACTTGTAAATGGTGTGGAACAGGATGAGAAACCTGTGATGGAAGCAGAGCAGAGAGTGGAGATTCCCAATGATCCGGTAAATGTGTCAGATGTGGGTGACAACCAGACTGTAACTGACAATATAGAATCTGAGATCAGTGACAAGGAAAGCAGTGACAGCAAGAAGCATACAGTAAGAATTGGCAGTCATGGTGGGCTGCGTGTGGTTATGTATGCAGCTGCGGCTCTGGCAGTGTTCTGTATTGTGGTAAGCTTTGTCATTATACTTCAGAATGCATGGAAGCACAGTGATGAAGTCTTGATGCATGTGGACAAGGTTCATGCACAGTACACATTGGCTGATGTGTCATATCTGAATGACGATCTTGACGACAAACACAGGCTGATGTGGATAGATGCAAAGGGAATCAGAGCTGGGGACACTCTGCCCGGATATATAGATGACGATGGCGAGCTGGCAAATGTGGATCATGACATAAGTACATTTGTGATACCGTGCGTTTTGGCACTTATATTTCTGGCAATGTTTATTTCTCTGAGAATAGAGCTGACAAAGGAACATCAGAGGGATATAGAGAGAGCAATTAGTGATATACAGGAGAAGGTATAGTGGATAGCAGGAGAAAATATATACGGACCTCATGTGTGATCGCAGGAATCGTGCTGGTCGTCATCACAGCACTGTGGTTCATGGGTGTGATAACCTGGGGACATGGTGCGGGAGATGTTACAAGGTATGTAGAAACAGATGAGAGTGAAGAGTATGTAGTATATGATGGGATAAAGTTTTCCTGTGGTCAGTATGAGTTGGTTATGGTTACAGAAAATGGTGTATTTCTGGATACTGATACAGGCCATCGGATACAGGTGTTGCATCAGGAAAAGACTCTGGATGATTTCTGGGACACGAAAGATGAGAGGATGGATGCCGGCAGATCAGCCGGGTTTGAGGTTGACTCAGATCCTGAAAAGTATAATTCTGCGGACAGAGATTACATAAAATATGCGCTCAGGCAGCAGTCTGATGATGAGACAACAGACTACAGTGAGTATATGCAGATATTCCTTACACCTGATTATAAAGGTGACAGATTGTTTATCTGTATAAATTACAATAAAGATATGGATGATATGACAGAGGCGGAACGAAAAGCGATGTATGATAAGTCATCTGCGTGGATACAGGAGCTGATGAATGCTGGTGAGTCGACTGATGAGCCGGATGACGATACGGGCAAGATCATTTATTCTGCAAATGCGCTGAAGAACAAGGAAAATTATGCAGACAGTGACACCCTCACCAGTGCATGCCGTACTGTTCAGTATGGACTTCCGTATGGGTATTTGAGAAAGGATGATTCAGATCCGGACTCAGCATATTATGAGTCGGATTCTGGAAAAACATATTTATACATAGCTATAAAAGATTATTCAGCGTTGCTTACGGATGATGAATCGTTGAAAGAGTATGTCGATTCTTATGCGAAGAATGACCACGCCATGCCTCAGAACTGTGGAAGCAAGGAGATGGATGGAAGGGTATTTTATTATTACAGCTATTTTACACAGAACTGGTGTGATGATGGAAGTGTGATCGTTGAATATAACTTCAAAGCGTACTGCGATATTGGAGAAGGGCAGATATATACCATATCAGCTCATTCATATACCAATTCTGACGTGATGGATACGGACACATATCTGGAATGTATGAAATTAGATATAAAATTGAATATAAAATAGAAATATGCATAAAAAAGTCTTGTGAATTTGGTGATAGTATTTGCAACTTTGCTGTGATAGAATGGTTAAAGTGGCAAAAACTAACATATTCACAGGACTTTTTGTGTTATAGTGCACAAAATATAGCATGCAGATGTATCACGAAGGGTCACAAAAGTTTTATCAGGGAGGGTAATTGATGAGAAAAAGAAAGCTAAGAGGAGGTATAGCTGTACTTTCGCTGGCGACGGCTCTGTGTCTGGCACAGGGCGTAGCGGTCTATGCGGAGGGGACTGATGATGGCAGTACGCTTGTCACGGCAGATCTGTCAAAGGGTATAGAGTACAGGTATTACGAAGGCTCGACCACACGTGTTGAAGGAGTCAATCTGAATGGTAATTCTGTCATAATCAGGCAATCACCGAATTCTACGAGTTCGGAGCCGAGACTCAATGTCTACAATGATAAGGATCGGGATGGAGTTCTGGATGAAGGTGAGGAAGCATTTGAGATTGATGGCAGCACAGATATACTTCCATATCAGGTATATGGCGTTTATGGAGAAAAGACTAAGACTCCGATCTCCATCACCGTTGACGGGGCATCCCTTGGGAATGTATGGGGTGTCTACAAAGGAGCCATGGAATATGAGAGCACAGGCTCAGATCCTGCAGTTTCAATAACTGTGAATAAGGGATCAAATGTTTCTGCGGCGACATGTTTGTATTCGTCAGAGGCTGTAGGATCAATGAAGATCAACATATCTGGAGACTGTAATGTTTCACAGCTGCAAGGTGCATTGCAGAGCAAGGTGGATGGGGATATTGACGTTGATATAACCGACAATGCATTTGCTGGAACAGTGTACGGTATTCAGGTAGGATATGCCTCAGGAAGCGTGGACGTGTATACGGACAATACGGTTGACGTCGGTTATCTGTACGGAGTGTATGCATCTACCATCGATGGCAGCCTCACAGTGAACAGTATGCTCAAGGCTGACAAGGGCAGTGGATATGTGTATGCTGCGACAAATGGCACATACTCAGGCAAAGATTATGCGGTGAAGGGTAATGTTGTCCTGACGGCAAAGAATGCCAAGCTTGGATATGTGTATGCGGTGACCAATGGCGCTCATACGCTGGGTGGTGTTACTGTGGATATAAGTAACACAACACTTAATGAGATGTATGGTGTGAGCAACAGTGCCAGTGCAGCCGGTGATGTGAGTATCAGACTAAACGGCATAGAGTGCAGTGACAGTTATTCAAGTATGTACGGGGCATATAGTGCAAATATTGCAGGAAAACTTAAATTTGAAGTAATGAATGCAAAAGGAAAAGGCATTTCTGTCTATGGAACCTCAAATTCAGATATATTGGGTGATGTAGATATAGATATAGATGGACAGGGCGCTGAATTTGCTTCAGTATACGGACTCAACGGTGGAACCGTGAAGGGCATGGTAAATATCGATATAGAGAATATCAATGTATCAAGTTCTATGTATGGTATTTACTCAGCCAAGCTTGAACAGTCGTCACCGGAGGGAGCCGATGCCTATGCGAATGTGATAACGCTTAAGAACATTGTCAGCAGTTCATATTACACATATGGCGTGTACTACGTTTCGACTATGGGTTCGACACACATGATCCTGGATAATATAAAGTCAGGTAATTATCTGTATGGATTGGATTTTTCAGGTGCCATAACAGGAAAACTCAAGATGGATATATCCAACTGCAGTGCAGAAAATGTATATATTCTGAGGGGAAATGGCAGTTCACCGACGGTTGTTGGGGATTTTGATCTTACCTTGACAGACAGTGCTTTCAAGAACAGTCTGTACGTGCTGAATACAGCTACATTTGCAGAAAATGCATCTGTTGACATCAGGAATGTCATCAGCAACTTGTGTACAGTGGCATATTCAGGTACATGTGCTAAGAATCTGGATGTCAATATGCAGTATGCAAATGACAAGGCAATTGTCGATGCGGCTGGCAATCCGGTGGTAGACTCATATACCAATGCAGGAAAGGGTGAGTTTAATCTCCTGAGCAGCTATTCGGTTATCGGTGATCTGACTGCGGATCTGTCTAATATCCATTATGCATCGTGCGGTCTTGCAGGTGGCAGCTACAGTGGAGAAGTGAGTGGCATAAATACAACGGTTACTCTGAAGGACAGCAGTTTTGAAAGTACGTATAACGGCAGTACGGTATATCTTCTGAATGAGTATGGCAATGGCTCAAACGATGATTCAGCCATACAGCTTTCTGCTGACATCAAGATAGAGAATACAGACTTTACAGGTATGAAGAATGCAAGCTTTCAGGTAAATGCGAATCAGAACAGAAAAGTAAGGGTAGCATTTGACGAGACGTGTATTCTCCCTGATGGATATTACATATGTCCTGCATACAACGGTTATGGAGATTCAATTGTCACATATGGAGGAGATGTATACTATGGCGGCGATAAAGTAGTTATAGATAAAGATGTAAATGCTGATAACATCTACTTTGGTAATTATGCCAGCGGAAAATCGACATCTGCTGTATATGCTGTCATTAACAAGGGAGTGACAGTAAGTGCTCAGGAAGGGATATATTTCACCGCGGGTGCAAATATCCTTAACTCGGGAAAATTCTCTGGAACATTTAAGAGAACAGATGATTCATCATACGGTTCTGTATATATGAAAGAGGGCATAGTGGCAGACGAAACGCTGTATGAAAATGCCCATGTATACTACCCGGTTACTCTGGTATGTGATGACAAGGCTGTGACAGTGAGCAATCCTGGCTACACCTGTTATCTTGACAAGGATACTATGTATGCATATGTAGATTCAGTCTTGACGCTGACACCGGTTATCAAGAGAGGATATACACTTGAAAAGGTAGTGTTTAGGGGAAGTGATGAGATTCAGGATAATGAGCTGACAGAGACATCAGGCAAGTATACATTTGCCATGCCGAAAAAACCATGTATAGTGACAGTCTCAACAAAGGGTAAGCAGATAAAGGCATCAAAGACAGTGTCAGATCCTTCAGCTGTGCTCGGTCAGAAATACACAGCAGAAAAGCCACTGTATGATATGTCGGATGTTGTGATCCTAAATGATGGCAAAGAGGGCACAGTAACCTATGAGATGGACAAGGATTATATACTTCCGGAGGGGCTTGTGCTTGATGGCGGTCTTATAATTGGAACACCGACATTGGCATATGAGGATGGAAAGAAAGCAGTAATCCATATAACAGGAAAGAATGGAACAAAGACACAGATCACGCTGAATGTTGTTGTTTCAAAAGAGCAGAAGATACAGGAAAATACAGACGGACGTATAACAGTCGATGAAGAGAATAAACAGATAAGTCTGAATGGAACATCGGTTGTATTGCAGGCTGCAGAGAACAGTGCGGAAGCTTCGGCGGATGAAACAGGGGCTGAAAGTCCTGTGATCACAGAGATCTATATCGATTCTAACAAGGATGGACAGGCTGACAACAAGACACCGTTAGTCAGCGGAGACCTGTCAGAATACACTGTGGTTGGAGTTGATGACAGCGAATTTAAGCGCAGCGTAAAGATAACTATGCTGGGAGGAAGCGTACAGAAGATATATGGTGCGGTTGACTCAGAGTTGAGCTGCAGCGGAAGAGATGCGGTTGCGGTAGTTATCAAAGGCGGTAATGTGGGTGAGGTATATGCGATTGTAAATACCCAGGTAGATGGTACGATCTCTTATGAGAACTGCACAGGTGCTGTGATCACAGGTGGTTTGGTAAGTGGAAGTACATCAACATACACAGGAGCGCTTCTCAGAACAGCAAAAGACAATGTCATGATATACAAGAAGTATACAGTTACAGAGAAGCTTGCTGCAAATGACTTTGATTTGGACAATGGATCTGAAGTATCAGTGGAGGCTCCGCTTGAGCTCACAGGATATCTGAGGATGTATGAAAAATCTAAGCTTACAGCAACGGCTGCGATTACCGCCGGCGGTCTTTCATTCTCGAGAAATTCGTCTGCTCAGTTTGATGGGGATGTCAAGATAAATACTCTGTATATGACGAGTTACAATAATGTACTTATTATTGGGGCAGAGTCGGAGTTTGAGACAGATGAAGTCAAGATATCAGACAGCTGGGCAAAAGTATATCAGAAAGGAACATTCAAGTGCCCTTCAGACAAGTTCTCAAATGAGGGAACATGGGTAAAGGCAGGAGAATTTGCAGAAGGTGTAGATGCAGGCGAGTGGGCCGGAATCTACTACAATGTTGAACGCGGTACTACGAATATGAAGGGAACTTCGGTTTCCATTCCAACTCAGAGCAGGGTAGTGGAATACGAGGGACTGATATATGCAAGAAACAATTCTTTAGTCACGGCAGAGTATACAGATGTACCGGGATACACAGTATATGTATCGATAAATGGCGGAGATCCAATAAAGGGAGATTCGGGATCGGCGCAGGTCGCAACAGCAAATACAGTTATGAGCGCAACAGCTGATTATGTGGCAGATCAGATCGCAGTGACAAAGAAATATGCTGATCCTGTGATCGTAGCAGATACAAGCTATACAGCCGAGGAGCCGGTATATGATCTTACAGCACTTGATGTGACAGGAGACACCACTTCATCATACGGTACAGATATGCAGTACAGAGTAAAGAGCGGATCAAAGCTTCCGGAGGGACTTGTGCTTGCCGATGGCAAGATCACAGGCAAGACATCCGAAACAGGTGAGACAGATGTGACATTTGTTGTGACAGGAAGAAATGGAACATCCGTTGATGTAAACGTGAAGTTTATAGTAAAGGCTGCCGGCACGGAAGTGTCCGATATCAACAAAGTGGTAACTGATGCATCCGTAAGTAAGATAAATCTTGCTGGATGTTCAGTTGTGATAATAGCTGATCCGTCAAATGCATCAAAGTCTTCCATATACATGGATGCAGACCATGACGGAATAGCAGACAACAACAGAGCGCTTAAGATAGGTGGTGAGACAAGTTACGACCTGTCGAAGTGCAAGATATATGGTTATACAGATGGAGACAATGCATATACTGGCGATATATCAATAGTTCTCAGAAGCGGTACGGTAGGTTCCATGTATGGTGCAGGTTCAAACGAGTCCGGAGCTGCAAATGTAACTGTTGAGGGTGATGTTACTGTAAAGGTGCTGGGCGGCACTGTAAGAACAGAAATATATGGCGCATACAATGCACATGCAGCTGCGGTGAATTTCGTTGCAGAAGGCGGAAAGATATATAAGAAGGCCTATGGTGCATATAATTCAGATGTGCAGACGATGAATTTTGCGTTCACAAAGACAGCTATGATGTATGCGGACGACAATTATTCAAACACAGGTGAGGAAGAATTGTATGTCACAAGCGGAGGAAGTGTATCTGGAGATGTAAATGCAGAGGTAGGTGTGTTGAGTACAAGAGAGGCATTTGCCTATAGTTCAAAGATGTATAGAAGCACGTACGCTTTCTTCTACGGAGTTTACAGGACACCTGTGTCAGGAGATGTAAATTACACTCTGAATGGTGACTGGTATGCAGGAAGAATAAATACATTTGTAAACAGTTCCAATGTGGCTGGAGATCTGAATGCTGAGCTGAAGTCAGGTTATATAGGCTGTGGTAATTCGAATGATAGTTCAAAAGCATTCGTATACGGCAATACGAACAATAAGATACGCAATATAAATGTAAGATCGGCTACAGAAGATGCTGTGAGCGGTAAGATCGTTCTTGCTGCAAGCGGAGAGGTAAATGATATTTATTTCAATGATGTCAGTGGCAATACCACTGCGAGTGTTACAGGCCTTTCAGAGAATTTCCAGGTGACACATAAGGGCTCACTCTTCTTAAAGATCAAAGATAAACTTGTTCTCGGAGGTACATACACTGTTGATGAGAACATTGAGACCGATATCCTCAATGTAACTTCTGGTTCAAAGATCAAAGTTGCTGAGGGTGCATCAATTAAGCATACAGCAAATGCTGTCATCGAAGGAGATGTTGAGAATAACGGAACATGGACCTCAGAGGGCAATGTTTATGTAGAGGGAACATTTGTCAACAATGGAATCTGGAATACAAAGAAGTATATGTACGTTGGTGACAGCAGCGCATCAAGTATCAGCGGTAAAGTTGACAACTATGGAACCGTCACAACGGTTTCTGACAGGTCATACAGTACAAGGATCAATGCTTCTTCAATGTTCATCAACCGTGAAGCTGCTACATTTACATTCGGAAATATGGTCAACAGTGGAACCATAGTAAATTATGGTTCTCTGGAAGAGACGTATTATAACAACTTCTCGGATGTTGGAAAGGTACTCACAACAACGATTCCGAATCTTAAGTATGTGCTGAAAAATTACAGCAGTGTGTACTATAAAGTTGATGCAGAGTATCCGGCATACTGCTTCAAGGGTGAGGATGCAAAGATAAGCATAGCGGCAACAAATGCTAACTATCAGAAGACGTCAGGCATTGACGGTGATACAAATGTATACATAGCTGGAAATATGGATTTCTATGTGACAGTTGACGGCGAACCGATAGACGGAATGAAGATAGATTCTGTGGTATATGGTTCAGCACAGAATGAGGCAACGTCAAGTAACAATGTCAAGTGGCGCGGAACAGTGGCATATGAGCCGACACATGCTGTGATCAATATGGCAAAGCAGGAAGCAACCAATATAACTCTTGCGAAGGCTGAGGACAAGGTTACAGCACAGGTTGGAGTGACAACTAGCAAGTTTGATCCACTCTATGACCTCACAAAGATCGAGGTTCAGAATGATGAAGATGTTGAAAACGGCTATGTCGCATACTCACTTGCTAAGGGGCAGACCCTTCCTGATGGACTTGCGATGTCAGGCGGCAAGATATACGGTACTCCGGTTAAGGCTTCTGCTGAGGCTCAGACAGTGAAGATCATTGTGAGAGGACAGAACCAGACCACAGCAGAATTCACGCTTACCATAGAGAAGATAGAGAAGGGTATCCCGACACTTGCTGCATCAAAGGCCGGAACCGCATATGCAGGCAAAACACTTGCGGATGTAGCACTTCCAAAGTCACCACTTGGTGTATATAGCTGGGCAGACAGCACACAGTTGGTTGGCAAGGCTGGATCCGAAGACAATTACGATGCATACTTGGTACCGAAAGATACAGTCAACTATGACTGGAGCAAGCTTGATACTGCTTCAGGAACGTATGAGCAGTTAGAGGACGGCAGTGTCAGAATATCAGTGAAGCTTGCGGTATATGTGAGAAAGCAGGATCCTGTATACACTGTACCTGAGGGAGTGACAGCTATATATGGAGAAACTGTAGGAAAGGCTGTTATTCCAGAAGCAGAAGGCGGAATGTTCATCTGGGAAAATGCTGACGAGTCAGTCGGTGACGTTGGAACAAAGAAGTTCCTTGCAACATTTGTGCCATCTGATGAGGATGTATATGAAAGAGCAGAGCATATAGAGATCACAGTTGAGATAAAGCCGGCTGAGGCTAAGTTCACACAGGCTATAGACAAGCTCACAGCAAAAGAAAATGACACTCTGGCTGATATAGTACTTCCGGAGGCAGAAAATGGAATCTACACATGGTACACAGACAGAACAACAAAGGCTGAAGATGGCGGAACATACAAGCTGTGCTTTAAGCCTGCCGATATAACTAACTATGACTGGTCAGGAGTAGAGGGCTGGAACAGAGCTTACAGAGGTGTGGTATTCCCAGTACAGGTTGAGATCATCAAAGAGCATGTACATGATTATGGCGATGCATACAAGAGCGATGCTACATATCACTGGAAGGAATGCAGCTGCAAGGATATCCAGAATAAGGCAAAGCATACATTTGACTCAGGAAGCATAAAGACAAGTCCTACTGATACAACAGATGGAAGCAAGGTATATAAGTGTAAGGTCTGCGGATATGTGAAGACCGTGACGATCCCGGCACTTGGCAGGGATATCACTGATCCAAAATACAAGATAAAGGTATCCGGACTTGATTCTCAGAAATATACTGGAAGAACAATTACCCTAAAGAATCTGAAAGTTACATCGGGCAGAACGGTTCTAAGAAAGGGTACTGATTACACGGTAGCATATTCGAACAATAAAAAACATGGTACTGCAACGGTTACAATAAATGGTATCGGAAAATACAGAGGAACTATCACAGAGACATTCCAGATCAAGATAGTAAAGAATTCTGTATTTGCAGTAAAGCAGCCAGGAACTAACATAGTATACAAGTACAAGATCACAAATGCTGATCTGAAGGGCAAGGGAACTGTAGGACTTATAGGCACAACAGTTGCCAAGACCAATGGAAAGTTCAAGACACTTACGATCAGTGATACTGTAACTATAGACGGAGTGAAATTTAAAGTTACAGCTATAGGCAGCAAAGCATTCAAGGACTACAAGAGTATTGTCAAGGTTGCTGGAGGTGCAAATGTTGTCTCTGTAGGAACATATGCATTCAGCGGATGTACAGCACTCAAGACTATTCCGGCATTCAAGAATGTTACAGCCATAGGCGGTTATGCATTCTATAAATGTAAGTCGCTCACAGCAATGCCGGTAAATAATAAGCTTAAAACCATAGGCAAGGCTGCTTTCTATGGCTGCACATCACTTAAGACACTGACTGTTGGCGGAAAGGTGACAACCATAGGAGAGAGTGCATTCGGCGGATGCAGCAAGATGACAGCAGTCTCAATTGGCGCAAATGTTAAGACTATAGGTGCATCAGCATTCAGCGGCTGCAAGAGCCTTGCCACTGTCAAAGTTGGTTCGGCAAAACTCAAGACTGTATCAAAGAATGCATTCAAGGGCACAAAGTCAAAGATAACATTCAAGATACCAAAGAAATACTATAAGTCATATATGGCTAAGATTAAGGCAAAGGGTGTGGCAGCGCCAAAGAATGCGATATATAAAAAGTATTAAAAAGTAGCATAAGTTACAAGAAATAGACATAGCAGTATTTATGGCAGGGCATGATCAGCTTTCGGGTTGGTTGTGCCCTGCTATTTGTAATTGTTACAAACTAAAAGGGTGATGACAGTACAGGATATATTTGTTATACTGAACATATGTTTGCAGTGCTGATGGAGATTTAATTGGGATTCTATTTAATTGGGATTTTAGAGAAGATTATAAGAAAGATAATATTAAAGATTTTATGATAGATAACAAGATGGGAGATAGTGGGATGGAAGATAACCGGATTCAAGATAACAGAATGGAAGATAAAGAGGATTATCTGAGCACACTCAACGAGAGGCAGCTCGATGCTGTTACAACCACAGAAGGATACGTGAGGATCATTGCAGGTGCGGGGACCGGGAAGACGAAGGCGCTTACTCATAGGTATGCATACCTTGTCAATGAGCTGGGAATATCAACTTCGAATATATTGTGTGTCACATTTACGAACAAGGCAGCCAGGGAGATGAGCAAGAGGATAAGACAGATGATAGGTGACAGTGATACTGGCTATATCTGTACATTTCATGGATTCTGTGTGAAGCTGCTGAGGGAAGACATACATGCGATCAACTTCCCACAGAACTTTGTGGTCATGGATGACGAAGATACAGAGGAGATACTCAAGACTGTGTATGAGAATGCACATATACAGTCGAGAACATATACATTTGACTCTGCGAGAGATCATATAACAGCCCTGAAAAGTCAGATGCTGCATATACCGTATCTTGCGGAGATAGGGAACGAAAAACTTCTTGCAGACTATGAGAAGGCAGAGAAGGTGGAGGATAAGGTATTCCTGGGATATCTGTATGAGCAGAAGAAGGTGTATGGGCTTGACTATGACGATCTCATAACGATTGCATTGTATATACTTCAGACAGATGAAACGAAGCGGATCAAATGGCAGGAGCGGATGATGTATGTCATGGTGGATGAATTTCAGGATGTGAGCAACAGTCAGTATGCGCTGGCAGAGATTCTCAGTGGATATCACAGGAATCTGTTCATAGTGGGAGATCCGGATCAGACCATATATACATGGCGCGGGGCACAGATAGAATACATACTTGAATTTGACGAGACACATGAGAATACCAGAACCATATTCCTTGATATGAATTACAGATCAACACCAGAGATACTTGCTGTGTCCAACTCGCTCATAGAGAAGAACAAGAAGAGGCTTCCGCACAGGCTTGAGGCGTATAAGGAGTCGGGCAGAAGACCTATATATATACATTCCAGGACGACCGGGGATGAGGCTCAGTGGATGACCTCGGAGATACAGAGACTGGTTTCAGAAGGTGCATCATACAACGAGATGGCGGTGCTGTACAGATCTCATTTTGTATCGAGAAATATAGAGGAGTCGTTCATCAAGGCAAAGATTCCGTATACACTGTACAGTGGAGTGGAGTTTTATAAAAGAAAAGAGATAAAGGATGTACTTGCATATCTCAGAATGATAGTCTATTCGGACGATCTGTCATTTCGCCGCGTGATCAATGAGCCAAAGCGCAACTTTGGCAAGAAACGAATGGCTCTCGTAAAGGCATATGCGGAGAGTCACAGATGTTCACTGTATAACGGTCTCCTGGACATTCTGGAGGATAAAACGATCAAGTCAACTGGGGCTGCAGCATTTGTGGATACCATAGAGGCGTTCAAGAAGACCTATAAGGAAAAGAGTCTGTCAGATCTGGTGACGGAGGTACTGGATCAGACTGGGTATGAGGCGATGCTCAGACAGTCGGGTGAGCAGGAGCGTCTGGATAATCTGGCGGAATTCAAGCAGTCTGTAGATGAATACGAGAAGACATCAGGTGAAGAGAATACCCTGGAGGAATATCTCCAGAGCATCGCGCTCTACACGAACAATGACCGTGAAAAAGACAAAGAGACAGTGTCCATGATGACAGTTCACACGGCAAAGGGATTGGAATTCTCTTATGTGTTCGTGTGCGGGATGAATGAGGGGATATTCCCAAGTAAGCACGTGGATACAGAGGAACGCCTGGAGGAAGAAAGACGAATGGCGTATGTGGCATTCACTAGAGCGGAGAAGGCTCTGTATATCAGCGATGCCGAGGGGTTGAACTATGACGAGTCTTTCCGGTATCCATCCAGATTCATCTTCAATATAGACCGTGACGTGATAGACTATGCACATGATCTCCCTAAAAGACTGGTGGACGATGCTATGAGCTACATAGCGGCAAATGAATCCAGGATATGCCCTCCGGATACGGAACTTTCAGTGGGTGACCGTGTGATGCATAAAGTATTTGGAGAGGGCACTATAACAGCTATGCGGACAGATATAGGCTGCTATGTTATAAAGTTTGACAAGATGGCGACTGAGAGAAATCTGAAGATTGGGACGGCTCTTGAAAAGTTTGGCCGATAGCGTAGGAAACACTAGTCAGTGAAAGCAGCGAACAATGATATATGAAACAGACAGGGACAGACTACCGGATTGGTGGCTGTCCTTTTTGTTTTACCCCGGTGTGAAAAAAATAGTACACTAAATGAGGTAGAATTGCATAAGAGAAAAGTTAGGATTGTGAAAAAATATGATACGGTGTCGGAAAGGAGCAAAAATGGTACATATAGTTGTAGATCTTGAGATGAACTGGTTGGACTTCAAATATGAAAATGAGAGAAAGATAAGCACCAATGAGGTGATAGAGATCGGGGCCGTTACCATGAATGAAAAATTCGAGGAAATAGGCGCATTTAAGATGTATGTAAAACCGCAGTTCAACGATAAGGTGGTAAAAAAGGTTGAGAAGCTTACGGGAATAACCATGGATATGCTTAAGGATAGTCCTGTGTTTGCAGATGCATTTGACGCTTTCATAAAGTGGTGCATCAGTTTCGGAGAAGAAGTGGTCATGTATGGTTGGAGCGATTCTGATGAACTTCAGCTTCGCAGAGAAATGAAGCTGAAGAACATACAGTGGAATGAAGATGTAGACAAGGTGTTCAGACAGTGGCATGACTTCCAGAAGGAATTCAGCGATCTGGTTGGCATTGGAAGGATCATTACTTTATCCCAGGCGGTGGATTATGCAGGTATAGACTTTGCAGGTCAGAAGCATGACGCTTGCTGTGATGCCAGAAACACCGCATATCTTCTGGCACTCACAAAGGACGAGAAAAGATTTGCCAAGACAATGAAGAGTGTGCTGGAGGCATTCAATCATGAAGAACTGACCTCGAGCATAGGAAGTTTGATAGACTTCTCAGCGTGGAATGGAGTTGGGGCTTGAGATGAACGATAGGGGGCTGCCGGAAGGCGACCTTCTTTTGGGTTGCATGGGGGAGGATGAGTATAAGGTGAACATGTATTTCAGCATGGATATATTGTTAGATATGAGAGGGTTACATGTTATCAAAAATAATAAGATGTGTGGCTAAAGTATGTATCTGGCTAAGATTTGGTAAAAAAAGTATAAATTCGATAAAAATCAGCGGCGAACGGTCAAAAAACGGGAGTGAGTGGTCATTGAGGAAAGTGGTGAAGTTTACATGTTGTATATTAAATTGTAAAATTAAGAGGTATTCTGTTGATTGTTTTTTGCGTAAGCAAGGGAAAATATGGACGATGTCATTAGGAAAAATACAGAATGTTTTCGGATCTTTGTCTGGGGCACAGGAATTAAGTTTACAATTATTAATGTTTACAATTTCAAAGAAAACAAGGATATCGTATACAGGCAGAGAAATTATTTTTTCGCCTGATGGTGCATTAAGTAAATTAGTAACAGAGATATCAGAGAGATATACAATCGAATTATCGAAGAATTATACTAGTGTACAAGATTATGATGGATCAGTAGTTGGGAATGTAATATATATAATTGCTGTATCAAATGATTTGATCAGAGAAAATTATAATAAATTGATTAGCTCATTAGCTGCTCCTGATACAAAGATACCACCGTTTGAGTTTTACGCACAGGCATATGTAATAAAGGGGGAGTTAGGAAGATGATATTAAATACTTTAGTTGGGCTTTGGCTTTTTATTACTGTTATATTCTATATCTTAGTTCTGGTTACAACTTGTATGGTTGCACATTATTATAAAGACAAAGATAAAGAAGAGGATAAAAAGAAGAAAAAAAAGAAGGATAAAAACAAATATAAAAATTACATAGATATAATGTTTATATCGCGAGAAGATTATTCGGTAAGAAATATTTATTATACATTTGATAATGTATGGTTTGGAGAGTCTCTCTTTGCTGTGATTTGGGTAGGTATTTTTATAAGCACGATTTTATATGTGTTACAATATAAATTTAAAATGTTTAATTTCCAATTAGACACTAATAGTATAACAGATGTTGTACTGGGGTTGTCAGGTATTGTTATTGGTGTAGTTTGTGTAATTATTACGTTGGTAAAAAAGTATTACTTATTTTTTTCTGTTTGGGATGTGTTTCAATTTTATAAAATACCACAGTATACTACAGTACTGGTAATTACGATGATAGGCGATATAGTTATAAATGTATTGGGTTTGAATTCTAGTAATATTATTATATATAGTTCAATTCTTACATTCACTATACTTAATATAGGCTGTGGAATTATAGTATTATATAAGATTAGAAAGATATTATTTGGTGAAAAAATAGAACTTTCGTTGCTGAAAGAATTATATAAAGTATTTTGGTACAATCAAATAGATTTAACAAATTTGGGAGATGAAGAATATTGGAATGAAGATACTATTTATATTAATTTAGAATATCTTATGCGATGTTTATTAAATAATAAAATAAATACAGTTAAGAGCATAGAATTTGTATCAACATTAGATGTAATTAAGCAAAAATGTTACAAAATAGTTAGAATTGTGCTTTTATTAAATAATGTACTATTAATAATATTATTATATTATAGGCACATTCTTAATATGGAAATAAAGATATATACATGTATTCTAATTGTATTTACGGTATTTATTGTGGTTGGACCAGAGACGCTAAAATTAGCAATTATAATTATGTTAAAAGGTAAATGTGGATATGCGTTAAAAATTGATGAAGGTAATTATGTTATAGTTCCAAGAGTAGGCATAATATTTAATAGAAAGTTTAAACATTATATTGAATATATGAACAGTATATGTGCATTATTTTATATATGGATTAGAAGAAATAAAAAAAATAATATATCAATGTGTAAAACTGAGTTTATTAAGTTTATTAATCGACTTGATGAAAATAAGAACAGTTTAAGTTATGAGTATTTGCCTGTGTTTACTATAGGTTTCTTTTTATGGGATAGTGGTTTGAATGTTGAAGAGGTTAAGTGTGAATATAATAAATTTGCAGTAGATAAAGATAGTAGTGTAGCACTGCAGAAAATGATATATTCACAAATAATATGTGTCACGAGAAACTTTGAAGGGAAAGGACGTAAAAAATTAGACGAATATTTAGTATGGCTGAAAAATTGATAATTAGAATATAAGCATAAAAATATCTAGAGATAAATAGGTGGAGATTAACATTGATTGCAATTAGAAGTGTAAAATAGATCAGAAGGCAGATTTGGTATGGGAAGTAGCGTACAAGATTGGTTATTATATTTTTAGATGATTATCAACAAAAAGTGTGAACAGTTAAAAAAGGATGATAAGGAAAATCGGTTTGAGTAAGGATGTAAAGTGAAAGAAAATGAAGAGATACGAGGATGTGTTTGTAAGATGGATTATATGGTATATGGTTTTATGATGTTTATTTGAGGTAAAAACAGATTAACAATTTATATAGTTGGTGTATATGTATATGATGTGATCAAAATGAATGCAAAAATAAAAAAAAGAGTATTTATTTCTTATGCATGGGCTTCTAAGGAATATCAGGATAGGGTATTAGCATTAGCAACTGATTTAGTTCAAAATGGCGTGGATATTGAAATAGATAAATGGTCATAAAAAGAGAAAAATTGAACATACGCTTTTATGAAGAAAAGTGTTACGGATCCTCAAATTACAAATGTGCTGATTTTGCTTGATCCTATGTATGAAAAGAGATCTAATGAACGTAAAGGAGGCTCGAGGTGCTATGTGCAAATGAACGAGAGATGAGCAAAATATGAATAAGTATGTTCATGTGCACTTATATATGGCAATTAGTTATAATGGATTGTGGAAACTACTGATTGATAACAATATGAAAAAGGGAGATTTGTGTGCCAAGACTGGTCTTAGTTCCAGTACAATAGCAAAGATGACAAACTGCGAGTCAGTTAAACTATCTGTTCTGGAAAAAAACTGCAAAGAGCTGGATTGTAACTTTGGAGATTTGGTTGACTATGTACCGGATGAAGAAGAAAAGTAAATTACTTTATGGAGGAAAATGAAATGGCTACGAGAAGTGCAAAAATAGATCAAAAAGCAGATCTGATATGGGCAATAGCAGATAAGTTGACCGGAGTATATAAACCACATGAATACGGAGATGTTATATTACCGCTTACAGTAATCAGACGTTTTGATTGTATTCTTTCAGATACTAAGGATGCGGTTTTGCAGAAATATGAGGAAGTAAAGAATCTTCCTATGAAGGATGTTTTACTTCGTAAGGCAGCAGGATATGATTTTTATAACACCAGCAAATATACATTTGAGAGACTTATGGATGATCCTGACCACATTGAGGAGAATTTCAGAGATTATCTGAATGGATTTTCAGCAAATGTGCAGGACATTCTGGAAAAGTTTAAGTTTGATGGTCACATCACAACTATGGCAAATAAGGGGATTCTTTATATTGTTTTAAAGGAATATACAACAGATAGAGGAAATCTTCATCCGAATGAAA
>ENA-OPWR01000705-OPWR01000705.1-human-gut-metagenome-genome-assembly--contig:-NODE-705-length-29266-cov-5.752799_pt1 | contig 29266 bp, 28 predicted proteins | sample MGYA00241507_ERZ502006 | MGnify/ENA primary metagenome ERZ502006 (study PRJEB25962, sample SAMEA2043041) | human gut metagenome | biome: human gut; feature: human-associated habitat; material: faeces...
CCGCCGCGCCCGCAACGCCTTTGTGCAGCACCGCGAGGAAAAACCAGTCGAGCACCATATTTGAAACGCCCGCCGCTATCGTGACGTACAGCCCAAAATGCGGCCTTTCGGCGGTAACGAAAAAGCTCTGGAAAACGTTTTGCAGCATGAATGGCACGAGCGCCAGCATTATAATCCTGCCGTAGGTAACGCAGTAGCCGAGCATATCTGTGTCCGCGCCGAGCGCCTGAGCTACGGGGCGCATTAGCGCTATCCCCAGCAGGGTGAACACCGCGCCCACGCTTGTCAGCGCGTATATCAGCAGCGAGAATATCTCGTTAGCCTTATCCTTCTGCTGCTGACCCAGCTTCATAGATACCAGCGCGCTGCCGCCCGCGCCGACCATAAAGCCCACCGCGCCGAATACCATAAGGAACGGCATGATAAAATTCACGGCGGCAAACTGGGTAGAGCCTGCGTAATTTGATACGAAAAAGCCGTCTACCACGCCGTATATCGAGGTGAATATCATCATCACGACAGAGGGCAGAGTAAAGCGCAGCAGCCGCGAGTAAGTAAAATGATCTGATAACCTAATTTTCATATAGATATACTCTCCTTTATGTACGAAATCGTACATTGCTTATTATAGCAGGAATAGCGGCAAAGTCAAGCGCGTTCATGATTTTTTTACAATGATGTTTTCAAAACTCACCTTTTGTAATGACCTCATGTTGAAATTTGTCAAAAAATATGCTATAATAAGACAGATAATATATTGAAACTCAAATATTCTCAAATAAAGGGGAAGAATGAAGTATGCAGGATATTGGCGAAAGGCTCAGCTCTTACGAGCCGCTTTGGGAAAACTGGTATAGAGAAAGCTTTATCGGCGGCGGCTCTTTCGGAAAAGTGTATAAGCTGCGGCGCGATTTTTACGGCGAAACAGCTTACTCGGCGGTAAAGATAATACCTATAATAGTAAACGACGCGCTGAAGCCGAAGAATGTGGATACGCAGACCTATATAGAGCAGCGGCGCAGCGCCGTGGTGCAGGAGATAAAGAATATGCACAAGCTCGAGGGCTACCCCTACCTCGTTCACTGCATAGCCGACTCTATAAAAGATATTCGCGGCGATAACGGCGAGCTTGTCGGCTTCGACGTGCTGATACAGATGAATTACTACACCGCCCTTGCCGACGAGATGAAGCGGAGCGGCGCGCTGGATACCGCGCAGGTGCAGAAGCTCGCCACGCAGATAGCCGCCGCGCTGAAAGCTATGCACGATATAAATATGCTCCACCGCGACGTAAAGGTAGAGAACATATTCATCGACGAAAACGGCGATTACCTGCTGGGGGATTTCGGCGTATCGAAACAGGGCGAATCGAGCAGCTGCTCTACCCTCGCGGGCACTCAGCCTTTCATAGCGCCCGAAGTATGGAACGTTCAGCGCACCAACCGCCGCTACGCCAATACCGCCGACATCTACTCATACGGCATAACGCTCTACTACCTGCTGAATGACAATATGCTGCCGCTGACAGAGGGCAGCTTTACGGAAAATCAGGTGAACGACGCTATATTCGCGCGGCTGAACGGAAAAGCATTCCCCCCGCCGAAAAACGGCTCGGCGCTGCTGAAAGAGATAGTTATGAAATGCTGCGCCTACCGCCCCGAAGACCGCTTTCAGGACGCGGGCGAGATAATAGAAGCGTTTAATAACGGCAAGGTCGAGAGCCGCTGTCAGCCTAAGATAATGCCGAAGCCAGCCGCTAAGGACGCCTACGCTACCGTTTACGCTGGCGAGGGCGAAGAGCCGCAGAGGGCGCAGCAGAAAAACCGTCCGCAAAACGTTTCGCCTGTTTCGCCGGTGATAAACCGCCGCACGCCTGCAAGACCTCAGCAGCGCCCGCCGCAGTATCGCGCCGGCAATACGAATGACCCTAACCCCGGCGGGTGTTATCCCATGGGGCAAAGACCCGCGCCGCGGCAGTACGGCTCTTACAGACCAAACGATCCATACCGTCCGAATGGGCAGTACGGCACATACCCGCCGCGTGGAACATACCGCCACGCCCCTGCGACTGCGCCGAAAAAGCAAAAGCGCAGCCCATTCGCCGTGCTGTCTGTAATAATCACGATATTCACGGTGGCGATAACGGTGCTGCTGGTGTTTTATGTGCTGAATATGGAGGACGGCGAGAGCGGCGCGCAGGCTAAGCTGTACGAATACACATACGATATGAATGAGAGAAGCTTTGAAGATGGATACGAACCGTACTATTTACTACAAACCGAAGCCCGCGAAAACGGCTTCGCTGCTGATAATAGATAAGCTCTGCAAGCCCACGGTGGTGACCCTTACGGGAGATAAAACGCTGGGGCGCGATTATCCGCAGGCAGACTGCGATATACGTCTGCTCTCGCAGATAGTCAGCCGCCGCCACGGCGAATTTATATTCGACGACTCTGACGGCGCGTATTACTATATCGACAACAACAGCTACAACGGCACATACATAAACGGCGAGCGCCTAGCGCCGTACAACGACCGCGGCTCGCGCGCATACCGCCTTTCAGACGGCGATATTATCCGCATAGACCACGCCGAGCTTCATTCGCCGCACCCCGACGCGGTGCTGATAGTTTTCAGCACGAGCTTTGATATGAACGAGAAATGGAGCACGCTGGATATTAGCCGCATGGACGCGCTGAGCATCGGCAGGGGCGAGAACTGCACTCTGCGGCTGGGCGACCTTATGGCTTCGCGCTGCCACGCTATGATGCTGCACGAGGGCGGCTGCTGGTATATAGAGGATAACGGCAGCACCAACGGCGTGGGCGTGAACGGCGAAGAGATCTCGCGGCAGACGCGGCTTTTCGACAACGACGTTATACGCATAGCGAACACCACGCTCGTCATGACCCACGGCAGGCTTTTTTACAATAACGGCGGCGGAAAAGAGCGCTCGGCGCTGATGGTGGATATACGCGCGAAGAAAGTAGACTTCGGCAGAAAGACCCTGCTGAAAGACATACGCGCCGAGTTTGAAAACGGCGACTTTGTGCTTATACTCGGCGGCTCGGGCGCGGGCAAGACCACGCTTATCCGCGCGATATTGGGCGAGAGCAAGGCTGAGGGCAGGATAATACTCAACGGGCAGGACTTATACAAAAATTTCAAGAACATGAAATCGCAGATAGGCATGGTGCCGCAGTTCCTCACCTTGCGCAAGAACGACACCGTGCGCAACACGCTGATGGATACGGCGGGCATAAAGCTGGGAAGCTGCACTAAGCAGGAGCGCGAGCAGAGGGTGGATAATATACTCGAGCACGTCGGCATAAAAGAGCACCAAAACAAGCTGATAGGTCAGCTAAGCGGCGGTCAGCAGAAAAAGGCGGCGGTGGCGAACCAGCTCGTCGGCTTTCAGAAGGTATTCATCTGCGACGAGCCGGATTCGGGACTGGACGCGGCTTCGCGCACGCAGCAGATGGAGATACTGAAAGAAATATCGCAGGAAAACAAGATAGTAATGGTGATAACCCACGAGCCGGACGACGCGGTGCAGGTGATAGACGGCGTGAAAAAGAGCCTTTTCACCAAAGTGATAGTGCTGGCGCGAAACTCGGTAGACCGCGCGGGACACCTAGCCTTTTACGGAAGCGTGGAAAACGCGCTGGCGTTTTTCGGCGTGAGCAGATTGCAGGACATAATGATAGAGATAAACCCGCCTGCCGAGGGCGGCAAGGGCAGGGCGGACGAATACATCCGCAAATACAAAATGCTGACTGGGGGCAGGAACATTGGATAACGCATCATTCGCGGCGCAGACCTCGATATACTTCAAAAAGATACGGCGAATAGCGCTGAAAGAGAAGTTTTGGAAATTCGTAGTGTTCGCGGCGATAATCTCGCTGATAGTGGCGCTGGTGGTCGGAAAAGATATGTTCACCACCTACGAGGCTACGAAATCGGGCTTTTTCTCGATAGCTTCGGCGGGGATATGGATAGGCATATTCAACTCTATACAGAATATCTGCAAAGAGCACGAGATAATACGCGCCGAGTACCGCTCTGGCATGAAGATCTCGGCTTACGTCACGGCAAACGTGCTTTGGCAGTTTATCATCTGCTTGATACAGTCGGTGATAATGACGGCGGTATGCGTGGCTTTTATCGACTTTAACAGCGATGGCATAATCATGCCCGCGATAGCGGAATATTTCATCACTATACTGCTCATCACATTCGGCGCGGACATAATGGGCATAATGATAAGCTCGATAGCGGGCACGCCCACCACCGCCATGACGATAATGCCATTCGTGCTGATATTGCAGCTAATAATGAGCGGAGTGCTTTTCGACCTCACGGGCTGGAGCGAGAAGATCTCTTACATAACTTTCAGCAAGTGGGGCATGAGCGCTTTCGGCAGCACCGCCGACCTAAACAGCGACGCTTTTCCGCTGAAACTCAGCGAGGTGTTCCCGCAGGTGGTGAAGCTGGAAACTGAGGACTGCTATGACCACACTGCGGGCAACCTTATGAGCGCGTGGGGAATGTGCGCGCTGATAAGCGCCGTCTGCTACGTCGTGAGCATACTCAGCCTGAAAATAAGAAACCACGACTCCTAACTTGCGCAGGGGGTAGGCAAGATGAAAGTGAAGAAAGACGAACTGAAAATAAAGGCACAGCGGGCGTTCGCCATGCCGAATATGACATTTGATATTAGCATAAGCACCCACAGCGGGCTTGTGCGCGAGGTGAACGAGGACAGCTTTTCGCTGAACGGCTACCGCAGGCGGCGGGAGAAGAGCGCGCTTACATACCGCGAGCAGATGACAGGCGGGGCTTTTATGCTGGAAGTCTGCGACGGCATGGGCGGCGAGGCTTGCGGCGACCTTGCGGCTGAAACGGCTGCGGTGCACAGCGCGGCGCTCTTTGAAAAGCTCAACACCCTGCCCGCCGAAAGGCTGGAGGGCGCGGTGAACGAGTACGTCGCGGAGGTGAACGGCGAGATATGCCGCCTGCTGGGAAACAGCGGCTCTCACCGCGGCGGCACTACCTTTGCGCTTGTGTATATCCGCGGCGGGGTGGCTTACCCCTTTTCGTTGGGCGACAGCAGGATATACATCTGCGCGGGCGGGAACATCGACCAAATAAGCTTTGACCACACGCTTGCTATGCGCAAGTACATGGCGAACATCTACACGCTCGAGGAGGCGGAAAACAGCCCCGACAGCCACAAGCTTACGCTTTTTCTGGGCGTAGACGTAGACGGCAGAGGGCTTACGGCGCAGACCTACGAGCCTATACAGCTCGAGCGCGGCATGAAGCTGCTGCTTTGCAGCGACGGCCTTTACGATATGTGTCCGCTGGAGGAGATAGCGCGGATAATGTCGGGCGAAACGCTCGGCTGCGCGAAAGAGCTTGTAAAAAGTGCGCTGGCGCACGGCGGCATAGACAACATAACCTGCGCGGCGGCGGGATTTATAAAGTAAAACAGCATCAAAAACGGGAGGAAGCTTCAAAAAGGCTTTCTCCCGTTTCTTAATATAAGTACCTAAAAATCACTTTTCGCATTTATGCCGAATGTGTATGATCTTCGGTTTACTTTGTGGTGATGGCCTTTACGTCAGACCAGTCGCCGTAGATCTTCTTGCCGCCTACGGTGGTGTAGCTGCGTACTTTTACGAAACATGTCTTGCCCGATCTCAGCTTGCTTACGCTCAGCGAGGTCGTGCTGTTGGTCTTTACATACTTCGACTTGCCGTTTTCAAAGTCGGAATTGTTGGCATATTTGAGCTGGTAGCCATCAGCCATGCTCTGCTTTTCCCACTTTGCGGTAAAGCCGCCCTTAGCTGCCTTTATCTTGGTTATCTTCTGCTTAGCGGTGGATATTTTGAAAGTTTTGCTGAAGCTTCCGCTGTATTCGCCGCAGCCCTTTACGGTAACGGTCGCCATGCCTATATTCTTGTTATTGGAGTAAGAAACGGTGAAGTCTTTATTTAGTGTGAGCTTTTTGCCGCCGAGGTATGCGCGGACTTCGGGGGTCTTGGTCTTGCCGTCGTAAACGTACTTGCTGCTGGAAAGTTTTATGCGCGCTTCGGAGATGAGGCGCAGGCTCTCGGGCTTGTTGCAGTGCATTTTTGCGGACTTTATGTCTTTTCTGAAATCGCCCTCTATGGCGTTCCACTCGTCGGCGCTGCCGGTGTACCAGATGTTCTTTACGGGCGAGTCGGCGAAAGCTTCCGTGCCGATGGTCTTTACGCTCTTAGAGATTATGACGGTCTTGAGCGAATCGCAGAGCGAGAATGCGGAGTTGCCGACGCTCTCTACGCTTTCTGGTATCTTTACGGTCTTGAGCGAGGTGGCGGCGAACGCCGCTTCGCCAATGGTCTTTACGCCCGGCTTGATGTCAACGCTTTCGAGGGATAAGCACATCGAGAAAGCCGCGTCGCCTATGCTTTCAACAGATGCGGGTATGGTTATGCGGTAAAGCGCCATGCAGAGCATGAAAGCGCCCTCATCTATCTGCGTAACGCTGTCAGGTATCTTGACGCTGAAAACCAGCGCGCCCGCGAATGCGCCGCTGCCTATGCGCTTTACGCCATCGGGTACTTTAGCCGTGCCGACAACGTAGTTTGCGCTTACGAGTACATCGTTTACCACAACGTACTGGTTTTCTGCGACCTTATTGTTCAGCCATGCGCTCTCGAGAAAAGCCAACATGCCGAAGTCCTGCACGGTAGAGGGTATGGTAATATCGCTGAGGTTTTCGCAGGCGTAAAAAGCCATATCGCCGATGCTCTCAACGCCCTCGGGGATAACTATTTTCTCGAGGGTGGTGTTTTCCTGAAAAGCGGCCTCGCCTATAGCGGTAACGGGCTTGCCGTCTATCTCAGCGGGAATGGTGAGCGACTTAGCCTTGCTCTTAAAGCCGGTGATGGTGATATTGCCGTCGTTGTCGGCTTTATATTTCAGACCCTTAGGCACGCTTGCCTCAGCGGTGCTGTCGGCGGTGTTCACGTCGGCGGCGCTTTCGTCGGCAGACTTAGTATCAGCCGCGCTGTTCTCCTCTGTTTCGGACGAGGTATCTTCAGCAGAGTCGGCAGAATCATCGGTATCCGCAGTATCGTCCGCGAGCGAGCTGTCATCTGCGCTGTCAGAAAGAAGGCTTTCGTAAGCGTCGATCAGGTCGGGCGAAGCCGCAGGCTCAGCAAAAACGGCGGCAGAAGAGCCGAAAGTAAGGGTAACGGCAAGCGCCGCAGCCAATATTTTTTTCATAGTGCATATCTCCTTATATCAGTAACGTTTGAGTTGCCTTTTGTTTTATGAATAAATTATAACATCTCAAAGCGTGGATGTCAATGAAGATAAGGAGAAATTAAGATTTTTCAAGGGGAAAGCCAAGAAAATTGGAAAATATAAGAGTAAAAGTATTAACAAAATATTCGATATGTGTCAATTTCGCCGTAAAAATGCAAGTTTCGCCGCAATTATTGAAAGGTGTGTCGAAAAATGGTAGAATAAAAGAGGGCAGGGGGTCAGCCGTGGTGGGTCTCGATACCCGCGAGGTAATCGGCGGACACCTTATAGAACTTTGCTAGTTGGATAAAGAGGTGAAGGGGTATCTCGCGCTTGCCGCTTTCGTAAAGCTGGTACTGCTGGCGGGTGATGCCGAGGATCTTTGCGACTTTTTCCTGCGAGAGGTCGTTATCCTCGCGCATATCGCGTATACGCTGATAAAAATACATACAAACTGCTCCTTAGCTATTTAGTTATTATGTAGATTTTATCACATATAGCGCGTAAAAGGCTTGATTTGCATTCATACAAATGCTATAATTATCTTGCACGCAAATAAATGCAAATATACAGACACAACGGAGGTAAAGACTATGAAAAAATTAACAGCGGCGGTATGCGCGGTGCTTATCGCGATGAGTATGGTAGGCTGCGGAAGCAGCGGCTTGTCAAGCAAAAAACACAATAAAGACAGCAAAAGCTCTGCAAGCGCCGGCGCGGGCGATAACAGCGCCTCAGACTCCAAAAAGTCGGTAATGGACGTTATTGCAGGCGGCGCGGCAGCAGACGATGCGGATATCGAGATAAACACCGACTACGAATACAAGACCTTACTCGGCGATGGCGTAAACACCGATAAGGCGCAGCTCGACAGATATGTAAACTCCTGCATGAATTTGGCTAAGGCGATAGCGGCTGACGATTTTGAGGCTTACAAAAAAGCATCAAATTTTGAGCTGTTGAAAGAGCTTGAGCCTGAAGATACCGAGAGCGATATGCAGGAGAATCTTGACGATGACCGCGATACTTTTGAAAGCGCAAGTGTAAGGAGCGAGCTGCTGGAACAAAACAAAATAATGAAAGTGTATTTGCAGGAAGAAAAAGAAGATGCTCCCGACGGATATACATACTGCACTGGGGCATATGTGATAATAGTATTGGAATGTGAAAACAATATGGGGCATCTGGCTTTATATTTTGACTTAGACAGTTTTGACGGAAAAATATTGCCTTCTCTTAACGGTACCGACACCGTAACGCTCGAAGAAATGGAAGAAGCAGACAGCGAATTTGACGCTGAGAACGGCTCTGGTGATTCCGAATACGATAAAAAATCGCAGCTGAAAACCGCAAACAGCAACAGCAAGACGGCTTATGTTGCTTTGGCTGAGAATTTGGCGGACGCCGAAACTTGCGGCTACCCGATGGACAGCGTATTTTCGGGCAGCTGCGATGAAAGCTGGCAGGTAACGCCCGACAAGGTGTATGACGCGAGCGACCCCGAAAGTATCAGCGAGGGCGGCGCGAAAAAGATAGCTCAGGCGCTTTGCGACAACGCCGACGACGCGGGATATTTTATAGTGCTGAGGGTACAGCTCAACGGCAGCGACGGGTTTGCAGTGCAGTGGACGAGCGACCCCTCGGGCGGCGTTTTCGGGCAGTATCCGAACGCGATAATGTCAGAAGCGTATGACGGCGGCGGGCTTAGCTTTGGCGAATATCATGAGTGAAATCATTGATGACGGAGGTCTGCAAAATGAACAGCAAGAAACTTATATCTTTTATCTGCGCGCTTTCTCTCACTCTCACTCTCCCCGCCTGCGGCAGTACTGAAAATGACGACACCCGCTCGCGTGAAACTGCGGCTGCTACCGCGCAAAACGGCTCTCAGCAGTTGGTGGACGGGCAGGGTCAGCAGACCACTCAGCAGTCCGATTCGTCCGATACGGCTAAGGATAAGCTTGACGAAGCGCTGGGGCTGAAAGAGCAGTCCCCTGCCCTTTCCGAGGACGAGCTGAAAGAAAAACTGGAAGCCGAAGCGGGCGCGGCGGCGAGCAAGTGGTACTATGACGATTACGACGGCGATGGTACTAAGGAGGCTTTTGGGCTTATCGGCAAGGATGAAAATAAGATAATTGCGGTGTACGGAGTAGACAGCGAGGGAAATGTAACGCTTATGCGCGACAGCTTTTGGGGCACGAATTACAATGTAGCTTTTGATTCGCTCGTGGAATACGGCGGCAAAAAGTATTTTTCAGTTGATACTAACTGCGGTGGTTCCGGTGCGGTATCGTCGGTATTTTCTTTTAAAGACGGCAAACCTTTTGAGCTTGCGCTTTCAAAAAGCGAGGAGCTTTTCGGCTTCTATGCCGATGAGGACGGTGCGTTTACGCGTGAAGAAGGCTCGTGGGCGCATGACAGAGCGCGAGTTGACCTCGAGTATGATGAAGCTGCTCAAGATTTCACGATAGCCAGCAAGCCCGCCGACAGCGGCGAATGGAAGCAGGCGTATATCGACTACATAGATAATACGATAGCCGAAAATTTCAGCGATTCTTCTATGTTTTTCGACTCTTCGCAGTTCGCTATACTTGATATTGACGGCGACGATGTGCCCGAGATCTTTTTTGATTCGGGCTTCGGCGCGGGCGGTTCGGGTCTGCTGACCTATGCCGACGGCGAAGTTTCAGAATTGATCGGCGGCAACAGCTCGGGCATTTCCTATATCGAAGCGGGCGGAATATTTAAGTACGTCGGCGGACATATGGATTCTTTTACCGACGATATTTACACGATAAGCGGCGGCAAGCCTAAACTGAAACTCAGCGGAAAATATTATCTGCCTGACGGTGCATATACAGGCACGGGCGATGTGCAGGACTATTACGAATACTACATAAACGACGCGCAAGTGCCGAGGGGAGTGTACGAAAAGAAGCTCGCGGCGGCTTTCGACCAGTCGTCCGCGAAGTGGGCGCTCGACGGCGAAACTTACACATATTACGACATAACGAGCGCGATACAGGGATATTAAATTGAACGGAGTGATGAAAAATGTTTTGTCCGAAATGCGGGGCGGTAATGCCGCAGACGAATGCAAATAGTGCGGGCACATATGGTGAATATGAAAATATGAACACGCAAAGCACGCCGAATAAGCAGGGCACGCAGCCGTACATGGGCGGCGCACAGCAGTCAGCGCCCGCGCAGAACGGCGATATGATACCAATGGTGCTCTCGCTGGTGTGCGCGGTGGTAATGCTAATCTCGCCATTCATCAAGCTTTTCAACGTCGATTATCTTTTCGGCGATGAGGACTTCTCGCCCTCGCAGATGTTCAGCATAATAAAAGACATCACGGGCGAGGCGAGCGAGTACGGCGACCTAGATGGCGACGAGCAAACTATTGTGATAGTTTCGTACGTCATCATCATCGTTTACGCAGTAATGGCTATACTTGCGCTGGCTTCCATCGTGAAATGCTTACAGCGCATATCGGCTTCGGACAGCAGGCAGAGGGCGGAGTATTTTAAAAACGCATACTCGGCGAACCTCGCGGTATTTTTTGCGAACCTGCTGTTTTTTGGCGTGCTGGAGCTGATAAACGTGCTCGTCACGGCGGAGCTTGAGGCGGATAGTTTGGTGCAGGTATTCACGGGAAACACGGCGTTTTTCGTGATGGAGATAATAGGCATCATCGGCTACATACTTGCCCGCACGAGATACAGAGCGTACAAATGATTTGGCGGCGGTATATTAAAATATGAATATGAAAAATATAAACATCTTCTGCATGAACTGCGGCCGCAGGCTTACCGCCGAAGCACAGTTTTGCCCGAGCTGCGGCGCTGAGGTGATGCGGTCAGAACAGCCCAAACAGCAAGAGCAGCCCGAGCAGATAGACCGCTACGCCACGCAGTATGCCGAAGACCCCGCGCCATACGAGCAGTTTGAGCCGTACGACACGCCGAGGTACGCTCCCCCGCCGAGCGAACCTGCTGCCCGCGGGCAGGAAGTGCCGAAGAGCCTTTACGCGATAGTGCTCTCGCTAACGCTGGCGGGCATGATTGTCGTAGGCGTTATCGGCGGAATGATAATACATTTCACGAGGTCGGGCGGGGAAAAGGTGCATACGGCGCAGACCGAAGGCGCGGAGTTGGCTCAAACAGCGCAGATCACACAGACTACACAGCCCGTGCAGACCACCACTGCTGCCGCGCAGAAGCAGGAAGCGCAGACCGAAAAGCAGACAAAGGCGGCGACGGCTAAGCAGACATCTGCGCCGAAAGCGGCTGTAACCACCAAAAAGACCACCAAAAAAACCACAACCACTCAGCCTCAGACCGCTCCTCAGCCCTCAGGCGACGAAAGCGCGGCGGCGGCACGGGCGGGCAAGTCTAATATCGTCAACGGCGGATACGCGGTGTCTGACGGCGAATACATTTACAGCTCGTGCGGCACGCTTACCCGCAGGCGCGCTGACGGCGGGGGCGAAGAAAAGCTGCTCGATACGCAGGTGTACTACCTAAACGTCAGCGGCGGCTGGCTGTATTTCACATCGGTGGACGAAAACAACGCCGTTTGCCGTATGCGAACCGATGGCAGCGGGTACGAGGTGCTTTGCTCAAAGTACAGCTACGAACTCACCCTCTACGGCGGCAGACTGTATTTCTCAGCCGATATGGGCGGCGCGGGGTACGAGATATGCCGTATGGATACTGACGGCGGGGATTTCACCGTTCTGGCGGCGAACCGCGCTTGGTATATGAATATCTGCGACGACCTGATATTCTTCTGCGATTACAACGGCGATAAGTACAGCCTAAAGTCAATGGCGCTGGACGGCAGCGGTGTGCAGACGCTCTACGCTTCGCCTTGCTCCGACATATGCGCGGCGAACGGCAGGGTGTACTTCTCCGCCGACCGCGATAAACGCTCGCTTTACAGCATGGCTTACGACGGCTCAGACCTCAAAAAGCTGCGCTCGGGCTACACTAAGCACACCAACTATACAGAGGGCAGGCTGTATTTCACCGATAAGAACGGCAATATATGCAGCATGAACGCCGACGGCGGCGGTGAGGAAACGCTGAAAAGCCCCTCGGGCGGCGCGGCGTACTTAGTATTTATCCTGCCCGACAATTATTTCTATATGGATAACAACGGCGATATGCACAACGTGCAGTAGCAGAAAAGCTCCCCCGAAATGAAAACTCGAGGGAGCTTTATTATGTCTGTTCACCCGCTCAAAACATCAACTGCGCAAACTCTCCCCCTAGGACAATATTCTTATTTGTCAAACTTGAAAGCGCCTTTCTCCATCATTGACAGCTTTCACGCCTGTCAAATTTGAAAACACCCAGTATTTGCAGGGGTTTGCGCCATCTTTGCCAAATAACTTTATTGACTGCGCCCCCGTGACAACTGTCACCAAACAAAAACGCCGACCGTTTATCAGCGCGGACAAACTCGGTCGGCAAATTTCTGCATAAATGAAAAACCGCCTAACGAATAAGCGGTCTCTCAAAAAGGAAAGTATGAAAAAGAAAAAATTTCGGGAATGCGAAAATTATTCAGCTTTGGGCTCGCTCTCAGCGCTCTCCTCAGCCTTTTTTTCCTCGGCGGTGTCAGCCGCGTCTGCCTCTTCGGCAGTATCTGCTTCGTCAGCAACGTCTGCCGCAGTTTCCTCAGCAGCTTCGTCAGCTTCCTGCTCTTCGCCGCAGTCGCAGCAATCATCGCAGCAGCAGTCGTCAAAATCGTCATCTAACTCTTCGTAATCGTAATCTTCAAGCTCTTTATGCTTCTTATATGCTATCGCAGCGGCAACGCCGAGAGCGGCAACGCCAACTGCCGCAGCAGCCTTTAATGCTTTTCCCATATTAAACAACTCCTTGTCTGATTTTTACACAATTGATACGGAAGCCTCGCCTGCGGCTCTCAGCGGCTCGCGAAAAGCCTGCCGCGTTCTAAACATCGGCTTCGTTTCATTGGTCTTATTATACCACGTTTTGCGCTGTAAATCAAGTATTTTTCAAAAAAATAAATTCTTTAAACCTTTTTTTGTGAAACCTGCACAATTGCGCTCAAAGATAAACAGCAATTTAGCCGATACAAATTCCAATTTGCGGCAGTTTTAAAATTGTTACATACTTACAATTCTGCAAATCACATATTGCCCGTCAGGTTCATGATTATCGCCGTCGCCGCCAGCGGAGCAGTTTCGCAGCGCAGTATACGCCTGCCCAGCCCCACGGGCTGCACGCCCGCCGCCGATATTCGCGCGGCTTCTTCTTCGGAAAAACCGCCCTCGCTGCCTATCAGCAGACCTATCTCGCTGTCGCTTTTCAGCCCCAGCTGCGCCATCGGCACGCCGCCCTTTTCGTAGCACCATACCGCGCTGTCGCACTCGCTGAGCTTCTGCACCGCCTGCGATAGGGTGATAAGCCCGTACACCTGCGGCACTATCCCCCGCCCCGACTGCTTTGCCGCTTCCAGCGAGATCTTGGCGTAGCGTTTCAGCTTTTTGGCGAAGCTTTTTTCGTCCGGCCGCGATATGCAGCGCGAGGTCAGCACGAACGTGATGTCGTAAACGCCCAGCTCTACCGCTTTCTGCACTATTATCTCCGCCTTCTCGCCCTTCGGCATAGCTTGAAATAGGTGCAGGCGCACGTCCGCTTCGGCTTGGCAAGGCTCTGTACGCAGAACTCGGCAGGTCACGTTTTCGGGCGTTATCTCCTCCAAAACGCATTGGTAGTCTACGCCGTTATTGCATAGTGTGACCTCTTCGCCCGTTTTCATACGCAGGCTGAGGGCTATATGGCGCGCGTCCTCGCCGGTAACAAGACCGTGAGAACCATCTATACGGGAGGTGAAAAATCTAGGCATACAAATATTTCCTTTCGTGGCGCGCTGTGTGAACGCAGCTTAATATAATTAACTCAATTTTAATTTCCACAAACAGTATATCATATTTTCAAAAAAACTTCAATAATTTTCATAATAAAAACGATAAGTTTTCACACGCATATCACAATGGTAGGGTATCATATAATTGTCGAAAGGGACAAGGGGCGTAAGACCCCTGAGGATAACTTTTCGGCGCAGCATTTCATTTATGGTATGTAGGCTTTTACCCCAAGCCTTCATATATACAGCACGGCAGAGCAATCTGTCGGCTTCTCCCCTATAATTTTTTATTTTTTGGCCCCCGTCCTTACCCGACGGGGGTTTTTTTGGCCAAAAATACTGACAAAATGCGCCCGCTTACCCCTTTACAAATCCCGCGGGATATGTTATAATATATGTGTATGCACGCGCAGGTTATGCGCCTAATTTAGATAATAATTTTTCAGAGGAGAGTATTCATATGGCAAATACAGTATCAAAAGCAGGTAAGAAAAAACTGGAAGCTGACCTTGATTATCTCATTACCGTCCGCAGGGGCGAAGTAGCGCAGAAACTTAAAGAGGCGCGCTCCTTCGGCGACCTTTCCGAAAACGCTGAGTACGACGAAGCCAAAAACGAGCAGGCTATTCTCGAAGCCCGCATAAACGAGCTGCAGAATATCATCGAAAACTCGGTAGTAGTTGACGACGACGATATTTCCGTAGACGAGATCTCGGTAGGCTCTATAATGAAAATACGCGATCTGGAATTTGACGAGGTGGAAACTCTTCAGATAGTAGGCTCTACCGAATCTGATCCAGATAACGGCAAGATCTCTGACGACTCGCCCATAGGCAAGGCGGCGCTGAAAAAGAAAGTAGGCGAAGTATTTGAAGTAGAAGCCCCCGCGGGACTTCTGAAGTTTGAGGTACTCGAGATCTCGAAGTAAATATTTGAAAGGACGTTTTACATCTATGAGCGAAGTAAATACCAAGCCCGCCGCTGAGAACGCAGAGGGCGAGGCTGCTGAGCAGACCGAGCAGGATATAAATATATTAAAGAAGATAAGAATGGATAAGCTCGAGGAAATGAAGGCCGAGGGCAGAGATCCTTTCCAAATAACCAAGTTTGACGTTACCGCGCACGCGGCTGAGGCTAAAGAGCAGTACGAAGTGCGGGAGCAGAAGCTTACCGAGCAGGCGGGCGGCGACGAAGAGAAGCTGAAAGAGCTGCTCGAGGAAAACAGGATGACCGTAAGCGTGGCTGGCAGAGTAATGTCGCGCAGACTTATGGGCAAGGCTAGCTTTTTCGACCTGCGCGACAGATCTGACAAGGTACAGGTATACCTGCGCATGAACGAGGTCGGCAAGGAAGCTTACGACCAGTACAAGAAGGGCGATATAGGCGACATCGTCGGCATCACGGGCTTTGTTTTCAGAACGAAGATGGGCGAGATCTCTATACACGCGAAGAGCATAACGCTGCTTTCAAAGAGCCTGCTGCCGCTGCCCGAAAAGTGGCACGGACTGAAAGACCAGGACACAAGATACCGCCAGAGATACACCGACCTCATCTGCAATCCCGAGGTAAAGGATACATTCATCAAGCGTTCGCAGATAATATCTTCTATAAGAAGGTATCTTGACGGACAGGGCTTTATGGAAGTAGAAACGCCAATGCTGGTATCCAACGCAGGCGGTGCGGCGGCGCGCCCGTTTGAAACGCACTACAACGCGCTGAACGAGGACGTAAAGCTGAGAATATCGCTGGAGCTGTATCTGAAGCGCCTTATCGTAGGCGGACTAGAGAGAGTTTACGAGATAGGCAGAGTATTCAGAAACGAGGGCGTAGACGCGCGCCACAATCCCGAATTCACGCTGATGGAGCTGTATCAGGCGTACACCGACTATTACGGCATGATGGATCTGACGGAGAATATGTTCCGCCATGTAGCGCAGGAGGTATGCGGCACTACCTGCGTACCCTACGGCGATGTTATGATAGACCTCGGCAAGCCATTTGAGCGCATGACGATGATCGACGCTGTAAAGAAGTATTCGGGCGTAGATTTCGCGCAGGTAAAGGACACTGAGGAAGCGAAAGCGCTGGCCAAGGAGCACCACATAGAGTATGAAGAGCGCCACAAGCGCGGCGACATACTGAACCTGTTTTTTGAGGAGTATGTAGAGGAGCACCTTGTACAGCCGACGTTCATCATGGATCACCCGATAGAGATCTCGCCGCTGACGAAGAAGAAGCCGGAGAATCCGGACTATGTAGAGCGTTTCGAGCTTTTCATCACGGGCAGAGAGATGTGCAACGCATATTCCGAGCTTAACGACCCGATAGACCAGCGCGAGAGATTTGCGGCGCAGGAGGAAGCGTTAAAGCAGGGCGACGAGGAAGCGAACCACACGGACGAGGACTTTCTGAGAGCGCTGGAGATAGGAATGCCCCCGACAGGCGGTATAGGCTACGGCATAGACAGACTAGTAATGCTGCTGACCAATTCGCCGGCTATCAGGGACGTACTGTTGTTCCCTACGATGAAGACACTAGAGTAATAAAGTACCGTAATTACGGGGCTTTCGGGGCATTGAGGTCACATTATTTTGCACCAATGCACCAAATATGCACCATTTTTACGAAGTGCAACGTAAAGATATGATAAGTTATCACCGATATGGCTTTGTGGCTGTGTCGGTGATTTTGTTTATAAAAAAATACCGATACAAACCTAGGGTAGATCGTATCGGTATTTTCATTTACACAGTATATTCTTTTAAATCGGTATGAGCTTCAGATAATTCTTTAATTAAACTATCAATTTATTCAAACTTTTTCTTAGAAGGTTTATTTAGAGCCTTTCTGATTTTAAACATATGATTTTTAGTCGAACGATCAATTGGTTCAGTACCATTGTAAGCTTTATTTGCTCTATATACATAAGAAATAAAATTTCCTCCGTTTTTTGTAGCGCCTTTTATGGAATACTGATCATACAGATTTTTACACGATATTCTATTTCCTTTAGGTGTCATAAAAGCATCGTTGCTAATAGTTTTTGCCTTTCTATATAATCTATAATAGTATTTTGAAATGGTTTTATCACGTATAGTAACTTCCTTACCATTAAAAGAAAACCCCAAAAAGTTAAGCATATTCTTTCCATTTGATACATTTGTCTCGAATGTACTATTACAACTTAATATTGAATTGCGATTATATAAATACAACTGCGTTTTTTCAGGAGATAGGACAACACCATCTATGGTCGATAAAAAGTTCTTTATCCATTCATAATGTATATGGAAATCGCTTTGTCCAACAGGCAAGATCACTATAAAATCATCGCTGTATCTCATATATAAACCATTTAATTGGCGTACATAGTCATTGATCGTTTTGTCTGCTTCTAGCATATAAATATTAGCCAACACCGCACTTATTGGGGAACCCTGTGGTATTCCGTATTTGTTGGTGTTGGGATGTATATATAGATTTTTAAGCTTATTAAATTGTTTTAGGGGCAAAACTGTCGGTAAAGAATTTAATTCATGCCGACCGTGTTTATCATTCTGTAATCCATTTATCTCTAATAAATCAGCGAGATTCCAAGAAGAATAATGGGTTATATTTTTAAAGACAGCATAATGATCATCTGGCAAGGAGTGCGTTTCAAATAAACTACATATCTGTTTCTTTAAGTATTTGTGGTCAAGCTTGTCAAAAAAGTTTGTAAAGTCGCCTACCATTATATAACAAGAACATGATTTTCGTATAAAATCAAAAGCTGATTTGGAAAAATCAATGTTGCTTTTTCCAAGATTATTTCTATACGCAACTGATACATCGTTTATATTATCTTTTATTACACGCTTGTTATATGCTTCATTAAGTAAGAAAGCATAATATTGATAAATGCATCTATCAATATGTGAGGCGTAATAAATTTCTCTTTTCTTTTGTATAATACCTGCTTCTTTATTGTATTTATTAAAATTTATCGTATAGTGGATAAATGGATAAAATCCGTGTTGCGATACTTTTTTAGGGTCGCTGATATAAGACCAAACATTAGAGATACTGACCCTTTTATCAAAATGAGAATATGGCTTGCTTTTATTATATTTAAGTTTCCATTTTTCAACAGTCATTCAAACCTCCATAAATATGTGAAAATGCCCATCGGCAAGGGGGTAGTATCCAACACCGACAGGCATAGCGTAAACGCAGTATTCAGTTTTTAGCAGAGCTTCGGCCGAACACCAACTACCCTTCATTCAATTCTCAATTATGTTATAATCAAGGAGGGATGTTCTATCCGCAACATCGTTTACAGAATAATGATTCTATTAACTTCAATATTGCTTGAAGAACTGTGCCAAGATATACAGAAATATACTGTAAGCCTCTTGACAACGATCACTTACCGCCATACCCAATCGTATGGCGTAGTATAATTATACCACGTTTTAACATAAAAATCAAGAGATTGCAAAATAATTCTTGCTTATTTTATTGATGTAATTATTGTATATTCTAATTCAAAAAAATACCGATACGAACCTAGGGTAGATCGTATCGGTATTTTCCTATCACTCATCTGACTTTTCAGAACTGCCACCATTAGAGATAAGCCTATCCAGCTCTCTAAATTCCTGCAGCTTGAAATCCTTTGTAGCGTCGGTATAGACGTTCATCGTCGTATCAAAATCTGCGTGACCTAAAACATCTTGTATGACCTTGATGTTTACTCCCGACTCGCAAAGACGTGTTGCGAAGGTATGACGGAGAATGTGACAACTAAAATTCGGCAGGAGCGTGACATCGGCGTTCTTTGGCTCGTTCGCAAGCTGCTCACGGTTGCAATCGGCTATCATTCTTTTCAATGCACGATTCAGTGTGCTTTGATTATGCACGGTCCCATAGCGATTCGTGAAAATAAAGTCGCTGTAGCCGTCGATGACAACATCGCATTTTATCCCTGCTTCCTGCTGGAACTTACGCTCTTGCTCAAAAGCCGCCTTTACCCCTGAAAGCATAGGTATAGTTCTTTCACCCGAACGAGTTTTCGGCGTATGGATATTGTAATGACAGCCGTTCTCACTATGGTTGAAGTAGACTAATGTGTGGTCAACAGTTATCAAATCATTCTCAAGATCAACATCCTGCCAGCGCAGTCCTGCTATCTCGCCCACTCGCATTCCTGTGTTCAGCATTATGTAGAAAATAGGATACCAACGATTACACTGAGGATGCTTTAGCATATAGTCAATGAATAACTGTTGTTCTGCAAGAGTTAGCGAGATACGTTTCTCAGTATGTTGTTTGCTCTCAAGTTTCAAATGCCTGAGTGCGTTATCAGAAGGATTGTTCATCAGAAAATTATTTTGCACGGCAAAGTCAAGCACCTGATGAACTACGGTATGGATATTATCTACGGTGTTCGGCTTTAGCCCTTTTACCTCGACAAGCTCGTTATAGAAACCGAGTATATCCGCATAGCGTATGCTCATTATCTTGTATCCGCCCAACTCGTCACGGACAAAAGTATTGTACATATAAAGATAATTCTGATATGTGTTCTCTTTAAGTCCTTTTTTGAGCGAGAACCACGAGTCTGCCAATTGGTCGAGAGTCGTGTTCATTGAGTCCACTCGGATACCATAAGCTTTGTTAGTTTCAATTGTCTCCTCTTTTTGACGAAGCTCGTCCAACGTTTTCGCATAAATATAAACTCGTTTTCCGCTGCGTGACTGATAACGGTATCTGTAAGTGCCGTTTGCTAGCTCAGATTCGCCTTTTTTAAGTCTCTTTCCTTTTGAATATCTGACTTTATTCTGCATTGCTATTTCCTCCTTATAAAAAATGAATATCTAAATTCTGCTGAAATTTAGCTTTGGTTATATGATTCAGATAGAATAAGCTCTCGACATATACTCGTCAAACTGCCTGCGCTTGATAAGCCTTTTGTTCCCCACCCACAAAACGAACGGACAGCGTTCGTCTGCCGTGAGTTCTCTCAGCTTGTGCTGACCGATGTTTGAATAAACGGCGGCTTCCTCGATAGTGAGGTTTTGCTTTTGAAATATAGGGACGTTGAGTTCCCTTTCTCTGACCATATCCATAATCGTTTACCTCCTTGGTATCTTGAAAATAATGTATTAGTGTAAAATAGGACTTTGCTCCTTTTTATGGGCGTTGTTCGACTTTCTTTCTATTCTTTAGAAAACTGCAGTTAGTATGGAGTTAATAAGGCTCTTGGTCGTCTATGTTTTCAAAACAGTCGTTCGAGTTATCTCCCCAACTGCCATAATCAGACGAACTTGAAGAACCATCCCACCAATAATGCACTTCGTCTGCCGATATATTGGCGATCTCAGCCTGACATTCTTTCGATCTTTGCAAGTATAGCTGATAATACTTTCGGGTCTTGTCCTCTGAGATAGTAGACGTGTATTCGCCGCCGATACTTTTTGTTTGCTGGGCACTACCTCAAGCTCTAATCTGGTTTTCAGCCAATTTGTCAAAATGTCAGCCTCAACGCAAAGGTAAGAGCCGTCAAAATAAAAGACGTATCGTTGCAGATATTTGTTTTTTCTTGCTTTTTTCGCTTCTTTGGAATATTCAGCAAAATCGGCGGACACAATGTCCTCTTGGTATATGCCAAGAAGTATCTCGTCGATAAATTCTCTGCCTATCTTATTATCATCTGTCAAACAATGGTCTATCGTGTCGTTGATACAGTTTTCTATCGAGGTCTTGCATATGTTAGATAAGTCTTTGATATGCTCGTCCGTAAGATCGTGCTGTTCTTTAAGATAGCGTTTAAAAATATACAGCGTGATACAAAGTATCTGATAGGTACGCATTATCCGCTTTAGCTTGCCGCTATTTTCAGCGTGGATATTGCCATTATCGTTCTTGCTTTTGTAATACGCCGCTTCACCGGATATTTTTTCATAATTCAGGCACGACCACAAGATGAAGTCTTTTAGAAACGCAATGTACTTTCCGTGCTCTTTTTTCAACAGAGTAAGTTCATCGCTGTCAAAGGCGTTTTCAAGCTGGACTAGCAGACACCTGTTTATGGTGCTGTTGTTTTTGATGACATATTCTGCTGTGACGATAGCTATGTTGTCGAGTTTCACCTCGATGTCTTTGTAGTGGCAGTTGCCGCTGCTTTGATTCATTTGTATAAAGTCGCAGAGCTTTGCTTCGTTGGAATTTCTTATCCTCGATGATACCGTGCGATTCAGGTCGTCGATAACTATCAATGAATCTTTCAGCTTTGCGGCTTTCTTGATTGCATATTTATCGCTGGACAATGAAACGATGTTGTCGTGATCTTCAAAAATATCACTGAGCAGCTTTGAAAATTCCGTTTTGCCAAGCCCTGAATCGGCGTAAATGAATATGGTAAAACCATATTCGTCCAGCTCGTTCTCAAACATCGGCTTGACATAAGCAACTAAGGACGCTATGAATGCCGCCGACGGGAATGATGATGAATTTATAAGCTTGTCGAGATATGAAGTAAAGTCGCCGCTGTTATCGCTTTTCTTTAGCTTTATAGTGCTTTCAGAGATAACAGGGTCTTCGTCGGAAGCACTGACGACCTCGTCGCCTAAGCCGAAAACGATTTTTCCGTTTGGCAGTTTCAGATAGCCTTGATCTATGGCATAGTTCTCTGCCGGTGTTTGACCGAATACGCTCAGTTTCACTACCGATGATATGAATTTTGAAAACAGGTTGTCGCTGCAAAGTGCGTATATTTGATAGTCGAAAAAGATGTCTAAAGCCTTTCCCTCTATCGCAAGTGCTAGCGGACAATCGAAACTATACGTCTTATCCTGCTCAGCTAGCTTGATGTGAAATCTGACGTACTTAGTACAATTGTGCTGGGTATTGATAGTGGAATAAAACTCTAATTGCGTTATCGACCATTCCGTTATCTTGCCTTTTGAGTTGTAATAACAGCCGTCTTTCAGTATATACTCCTGTGGAATTTTGGGTTTTAATAATAAAGTTTTCATAAGAAACCCTCCTTTTAAGTAAGTAACAGTTGAAATATCTGTAAATAAGTGATATAATAGAAGCACTACAAAGCTGCTGACACATAGTATTTTTGTTGTACTTTATCTCTATCAGATCATCTGTCTGTTTAGAGTTTATCACACCAAGAACCGTTAACGCAAAGATGTTAACGGGTTAACGGCAAGTGAATACTCACAAAGTTTCAGAGCGATTTTTATGCTACTTGTACATATGCGCTGATTTATGTTGAAAAGGAGGAAACATTCAAATGGAAGAAACTCAGAAAAGTTCGTATCTTTCTCTAGGTATCTTTTTGAAACTCTTGTCAAGGTATACCAGAAAAGATAAAGCTATAGCAGAAAAAAGATTTTTGGGAGCAAATAATACTGTAATATCGACAACTATCTTCAAGTATTTTATCTCTGCGCTTACTTTGAAATGGTATGATATACTATGTCAATGAATTTATCAAGTTCAGAATGCCTGACCTCGATATAAATGATTTTGAACTGACTAGGATAGATATAACTAAAGACATACACAAAGTACCTGAGACAGTCATCAAGGAATACATAATGCTTATGAGAAGAATGTTCGTGCCTGACAAATTTGAACTCAACGAACAGCTTGAAAAGAACACAAAGGATTTTCGCAGAGAAGATTCCTTCAATGCTTTGATGAAAAAAGGTAACACCAGTATAGCAGAATTTGTTGTATACAATAAAGCCCGTGCGGCAATAGATCAAGACCTTACCGGCACGGAGCTTGAATACTACAAAAACACTATGAGGCTAGAGTTAAGATGTTACAAAAGTTATATAAGAAAAATGGCGTACGAAACAACTACAATCGAGATATTGCGCCATATGTTTGAGCGGAGAAGCTATTTTATCGAAAGAGAATTTTATAGGATATTTGACGTTGAGGAAAGAACGCAGTCGTTTTTGAATATCTACTGGCTGAAAAAGTACATAAAAATAAGCATTGACGGCAAGCCTAAGCACAAAAAGTATATGATAGATCTATCGACGATACTTGACAGAGATAGTTTGCCAAATATTACGGATGCACGATTGATATACTGCGATAGTCATAGTTCGTCATTAGGCGTGATGAACTGGTTCGACGATATACACATATCGCCTGTTACTATCAAAAATAAGGATTATCCGTTTTTGCAGTCATTGAGCAGCGCACTTGGTTTTAACGACCCAACGCCGACCGATACTAGGCTGTATGAGTATCTGCTCAAAAAGACAAGAAACAGAAAATTCTATCTTAATGCGTCAGATAATTATTACGAATTCGAGGGGGTGCCTAGGTGTGAGCAAGAAGAATGTTGAAACAGAGAAATTGTTTCTTACTCTTAATGAAGCCTGCAAAATGTTACGGCTCAGCCGACCAACTTTGGTTAAGCTTATCAAGCGGGGAAAGATAAAAGCTTTCAAGCCGAAATTCTATTTTTTGTATGAAAGCCATATGGTTACTGCTTTGGTTTATCAAGTTGTTAAACAAACTGAAATTTAGAGCCTTGAAATTATTTCTATAACTTCATCTATAATGTTCTCGAACTCGTTAGCACCGTCTATCACATGATCAGAAGTTGCCAAATGTACTTTTAACATTTGAATATAGGCGGTTCTTGCACCATTCAAATATGTATCCATTTCATTACGAATCTCGTCTGCGGCAGCCTCTTTCATATCTCTAAGAACTCTTCGAGCTAATGCTATATCTAATGGCGTATCAATAAATATGCAGTGATCCAAATACGGTTTTATCATCTGATGTTGGTATGCAAACGGGTAATCCAACAATAAATAGTCAAATTTATTACTGCGAATAGTACTTTCAATATCTTTTTTTAACGGAGATAGATCCCATACATTAACATCTGCACCCTCTGCGACCCACTTTGAAAAATCCTCAACTTCTCCTTCAAATGAGTAATCATCAAAATGAAGTGATGCAGTTCTCGGCAACCTGTCTTTTACTGCATTTACAACTGTTGTTTTTCCGCCTGCTGTCACAGCTCCAATAGCTATTATTTTCATTTGATCTCAACTCTCTTCAAATTCTGATCGTTCACACAGAACTGTCTGCAACGAATTCATAATTTTTATTATACCATACTGCAATCCACAAAGTCAAACAAAACAGCCGAACGAGTTTTGCTATGAAAAGGTCGGTCTTGTCTATGTGGCAGACGTACAAATTTACCTTTTCCCCTCTCACCGCCTATTCCCATTAGCCAGATCATTAACAATATCAGCAATGTTCTCCAGCTGCCTTTTGTTGAGCTTTTTCAGGTCAGAAATCAGCTTGCTCAGCTCTTTTGGCTGCTCGGCGTCGGCGTCGAAAAACTCCTGCGGCGTAATGTCCAGATACTCGCAGATATAAAAGAAAGAGGTCATAGAGGGCAGGGCTTTTCCTGTTTCGATATTGTTTATATACCCTGCGTTCTGTCCAATAGATAGGCTCATATCCCTTGCGGAAACACCTTTCTGTGTGCGAAGTTTTGAGAGCCTCAAAGCAAAATTATTGTCATACATGAATTTGTTCTCGTACAATTATTTGCACCCCCATGTATAATATTTTATCCTATATTATTATGTATTATGTCGGAATTTTTCCTACAAAGGGGTTGAAATGTATGAAATAATATGATATAATGATGTAAAGTATTTGAAATAATATGATATATTTATTACAGGGATAAACGGAGGCGTAATGTTATGAAAAAAATTAAACAAAAGCTTATGTCGAAATACCGCTCTCTCAGCAGCAGGGATAAAAAGGCAGTGCAGCTGCTTTCGCTGACAGGATTGGCAGCTTTGCCCTTAATATCGGTTATGGGCTGCGGAATGGCACGCTCGTTTAGCTGCACTATGTGCGGCTCGTCTACTACATACACGCCGATATACGCTTCTGGCACTGAGGAAACTACGGATATAGAATATCAAAGCTGTATAGGCCCTGCTTCGGTCATAAACTGCGGATTGAATACTCAGTGCTGGCCTACCGAGTGTATGTATGTAAAATTTAAGAATGATGAAAACGTTGCGGTAAGCGGTACGGTATGTTACTACAATAAATTCGGCTGTATCGACGATAAGGACGTTATGTCGGTAGGCTCTTACGGCGAATCTGTAAACTGCCTTGTATCATGGTGCTCTGTCGGCAAATATACAGAAAAAGTAAACAGCGACGGCACAAAGGCTACTAAGGCAACGAATTGCTTCGGCATAACCTGCAACGAATCGCCTACTGATGTGAGAAATTACAATGACGCTCTGCCAAGACAATTCAAATTCGGCTGCTGTTCTGCCTGCCACGGAGAGGACGAGTAACAAATGGTACCTTTTATAAGCGTAGTTATTCCATCATACATAATCTTTTCTACTATAGGTGCTGTATTTTCCATTATATTTCTCTTTTTCAGAATGGAGCGCTTTAAGATAAAGTTCAGCTCGCTGATTATTTACTGCATCATAAGCGTGATCTTTCTTGTGATATGCAGCAGATTGGTTTTTCTCATAGGTATAATTCCAACCTTAGCAAAAAGTTTCAGTTTTAGCAAATTGCTTTTCTACGTGTTCAACGGCGGAATAGTTTTTTACGGAGGTATGCTGGGCGTGCTTTTGGGTATAAAGGTCGCGGCGAAGATCCGTAAGGAAAATGCAGGTGATTTTTATAATTTTGCCGCGCCAGCGATACCGCTTTTTCATGTGTTCGGCAGACTGGGCTGCTTTTTCGGCGGATGCTGTTACGGAAAACCTGCGTCGTGGGGATTTGCCATGGCTTCTGACCCCGAAATACTGCGCATACCCGTGCAGCTTATAGAAAGCGGCTGCAATTTACTGATATTCGTCGCCCTTATGGTATATGAAAAAAGAACTGAAATAGGCAATAGGCATACTTTGAGAGCATATCTTACCATGTACACTGTGTGCAGATTCATACTTGAATTTTTCCGCGGCGACAGCGAAAGAGGTCTGTGGGGACCGCTCTCCACATCTCAAATAATATCGGCGGTCATTCTGGTATGCTGTATAGTATCCTTTGTCAAAGGAAAAAACGTAAAAGATACGGGAGATACAAATGATAAAAAACTACTATAAGATACTTGAAGTATCGAGATACGCTTCGGACGAGGTGATAAAGGCTTCGTACCGCGCGATGGCTAAAAAATTTCACCCCGACCGCTATTACGGCGATAAAACATACGCCCAGAGAAAGATGGAGGAGATAAACGAAGCCTACGAGGTGCTTGGCGACCCCGTGAAGCGCAAGGAATATAACGAGCAGTACAGAGAATATTTCGGCAATTCATCATCGAGTTCGGGTACATCTACCTCGATAACACATTCCTCGGGCAGCTATGGTGGCTATGAAGATAAATCGCTGCTGGAGGAGTTGGGAATATCTTCGGGGGCGGTAGCAGGCGTTACTATAACTGCGATAATAGTTTTGGGAATAATAATTCTGGCGATATGCAAATGGGTAGTACCAGAAGTGAAAAATTGGGGCAGCAATTCGGCGGCCGCTACTGAAAATGCATCGCCCTCAAGCGTGATCGAAGTTGAAAGCGACGATTTATCGGATTTTGTAGAGGGCTCGCCTGAGTACATAGTCAGTGATTATATTGAGATCAGCGCAGGGTGGCACGGTGGTGAAGAATACGGCGATCTGCGCACTATTGACTTTGACAACAAGCTTGGCGAAGCAGCGGCTAAAATAGATCCATCTAAATTTTCAGATCCCGATATGTTTACCTACCTTACCAAGCATATAAAGGAGCAGTTCGGAAACATAGCGTATAAGGTATCGCCTGCCGAGATAAACGGCGAAAAAGCTGACGTAAAGATCTGTATGTACTACACCGACGTGCCCGCGCTGGCGAACAAGATAACGGAATCGACGAAAAAAGAGACCGACAGATTAAAGAGCCTGAAAAAAACATCTGAAATATCGGGGCTGTATGAGGAAACCTACAACAGTGAGCTGAAAAATTATGAAAAACAGTTATCCTGCGAAGTCACGATTCATCTGGAAAAGACGGAAGCGGGCAACTGGGAGATAGTGTCGTGCAGCAATTACAGAGATCTTGCAAACGCTTTCAGAGCCAATGTTATTGCATAGAGTGGCACCCAAATGACCATAAAAAAGCTAACAGCAATAGTCCTCACGGGTGCGATGGTGCTGCTCACCGCTTGTTCTGACAGCGGCAAAAAAAGCAAGAAGAAAGACAACTACACCATTGGCGAAACTTGGACAGTTGATGGGCAGTGGTCGCTTACCATCATGGAAGTCACGGAAACGACTGAGCGCAACGAGTATTCGGAGAAAAAACCTGCGGCACTCTATATCGTGGACTACGAATATACAAATATCGGTTACGAGGACGGCATAGCAAAGGGCATTTTCTTTGACATGGAGGACACCATAATAGACTGAAAGGCATTATGGGTTAAGATAAGCGGACTTTTCTATTAATAACAATGGCTAAAGGAAGGGGCTGTAAAAAAAGTCCCTTTTTTGCTACCCAAACGGCGATTTTTCTCTGTACCAAAACACAGATGTAAAATCGCCGTTTTCCCTTTATGGATAGACTTGAACTCCCGAAAAGTAAATATCAAATACACAGGCAGACTTGCGCAGGTCAAAGACCGCCCTTTTTTCTCTGCTGTGGGGCAAAAAGTGTGGCTTTTATGCAAAGTCTCGTAAGAAGCAGTTGAAAAACAGACGGATTTATGCTATAATATAATTTGAAAAGGTATACCCAAAGATAAACAAAAACGAATGAAGGCGAAATGGGGTCTGTTTATGACCGAACAGAAAAAGAATACTATCATAACAAGCGGCATCGCTGTACTTGCCGTGATACTGGCATATTGCTTCCGAATTGTGGGCAGGGGCAGCTTCTACCCGATGCTGTTTTCCTATCTGCGTAGCTTTATCTATATCGGTCTGTTCGCCGCCTGGGGGCTCTCCGTCCGTCAGCGGATCGTGCAAAAGCAGGTGTGCAGGTTTATGACAGTCACCGCGGTACTGCTCATCATATGGATGGTAGTCCGTTCGGCAAAGTATTTTATATTCTGGCAGCCGGATGCCGTCCGTTACCTGTGGTATCTGTTCTATCTGCCCATGCTGTTTGTGCCTATGCTGGCGCTGCTGATTGCCATGTCATTGGGAAAGCCGGACGAATACAAATTCCCCAAGAGAATGTCGATTCTGTGGATCATCTCCGGCACATTGCTTCTGCTCGTGCTCACAAATGATCTGCACCAATTCGTATTTACCTTTCCGAAGGACGCCGCAGTGTGGACAGACAAAAACAACGGCTACTCGATAGGCTACTTCATTATTGTAGGCTGGCAGGTGCTGTGTGCCTTTGCCGCACTCGTAATTATGTTTTTAAAATGCCGTGTGCAAAAAGGAAGGCTCCACTTTCTGCCCATTGTTCCTATGCTGCTGACGATCGTTTACAGCGTGCTTTACTATGCGGGTGCGGATTGGCTGCTCCACTTGTTCGGCGATATTGCCGCATTCCAAAGTGTGATGTATATTCTGACCTTTGAGTTTTGCATCGCCTGTGGATATATACATTCAAACAGCCGTTATGTGGACTTGTTTGCCTCCTCTGTCGGCACATCGGCAGAGATCACCGACAAGGACTTTACCGTTCGGTATGCAGCTGTAAACACTGCGCCTATTTCAAAGGAAACGATGAAAAAAGCCGAGCAAAGCCCGGTCACGATGGGCGGCTTGACCGTTCACACCATGCCCATTGATGGCGGCTATGCCGTATGGACAGAGGATGTGTCGGCTTTGCGTGACATCAAGGAGGACTCCGAGATTCTTGCAGACGAGCTTGCCGACAGGAACGAAATGCTCCGTTATGAATACAAGCGTGAAGCCAAGCGCCGCAAGGTGGAGGAGCAAAACCGCCTGTATGATCTCCTGCGTTCCGCTACGCAGACGCAGATCGACCGCATTGCAGAGCTCACTAAGGAATACCGCCAAATCTCAAGCACCGATCCCG
>ENA-OPWR01000717-OPWR01000717.1-human-gut-metagenome-genome-assembly--contig:-NODE-717-length-28980-cov-5.026655_pt1 | contig 28980 bp, 28 predicted proteins | sample MGYA00241507_ERZ502006 | MGnify/ENA primary metagenome ERZ502006 (study PRJEB25962, sample SAMEA2043041) | human gut metagenome | biome: human gut; feature: human-associated habitat; material: faeces...
TGCTGTACCCAAAATTCAGCCAAAATAGTTATTTTTTGCGATCTGGCATAAAAAAAGAGTCAAGATTTCCCAAAAGCAGGAAATCTTGACTCTTTGAGCGCTGTTTTTTTACAACGCCCTTTTTTTTGACAATACTCATTTGACACGCCCGCAGAATTTGTGTTATAATTAAATAGTGATATGATATAAGTGGATGAGCATGGGGAAAGACAACTGCGAGGGAGGACATTTTCAGATGACGGAATTTGCCATTATTTTATCCGTAACAGCCGCCGTGATAGTGCTTTGTATATTGAGCGGCGGGCTTTCTTCAAAAGCAGGGCTTCCCGTGCTGCTGATCTTTATCGCGATAGGTATGCTTTTCGGCTCAGACGGCGTTTTTAAGCTTGAGTTTGAGAATTTCGAGTTCGCCGAGCAGATATGCACCGTAGCGATGGTCTTCATAATCTTTTACGGCGGCTTCGGCGCTAAGTGGTCTGAGGCGAAAAAGGTCGCCGCGCCCTCGCTGCTGCTCTCCTGCGGCGGCACGCTGCTTACGGCGGTGCTTACAGTGGCTTTCTGCCATTTGGTGCTGCGCATGGAAACGCGGCAGTCGCTGCTTATCGGCGCGGTGCTCAGCTCTACCGACGCCGCCTCGGTATTCAACATACTGCGTTCTAAAAACCTGAACCTGAAATACAACTCCGCCTCGATATTAGAGATCGAGAGCGGCAGTAACGACCCCTGGGCGTATATGCTTACGGTGATAATGCTCGCGGTGCTGGGCAGCGGTGGCGCTGCGGGCGGCGAGATAGCGCTGATGTTCATAAAACAGCTTGCATTCGGCACGGCGATAGGCGTGGGCTGCGCGCTGCTGGGAATGGGCTTGCTGAAAAACGCCCGCATGAAGATCTCGGGCTTTGATACGATGCTGCTGGCGGCGATAGCGCTGCTCTCATTCTCGCTGCCCAGTATCGTCGGCGGAAACGGCTTTTTAAGCTGCTACCTCGCGGGAATAATCCTCGGAAACTCGCGCATCGGCAACAAGAAAGCGATAGTGCATTTCTTCGACGGCGTTACGGGGATAATGCAGATAGCGCTGTTTTTCCTGCTGGGTCTGCTATCTACCCCCAGCGAGCTGCCCGCGGTGATAGTGCCCGCCCTGCTGATAGTCCTCGCAATGAATTTCGTGATACGCCCGCTCGCGGTGACGGCGGCGCTCGCGCCCTTTAAGGCAAAGGCGCGGCAGATAGCGGTAGTTTCCTTCGCGGGTCTGCGCGGGGCTACCTCGATAGTTTTCACAATAATGGTAGTAGTCAGCGACAGCCAAAGCCGCACCGACGTATTTAATATAGTATTCTGCGCGGTGCTTTTCTCGATAGGCATACAGGGCACGCTGTTGCCGTGGTTTACCAAGAAGATGGATATGCTGGAAGAGGGCGACGTAATGAAGACCTTTACCGACTACTCTAACGAAACGCAGATACAGTTCATACGCCTGCCCGTGCGCGCGGGGCATAAGTGGCTGGGCAAGAGCGTAGAGCAGATAGACCTGCCGCCCGAGACGCTGCTTGTTATGATACTGCGCGGCGAGCGGGTAGTTATCCCGCGCGGCGGCACGGTGATATGCGAGGGGGATATAATTATCCTCAGCGCGCTGGGCTACGACGGCAGGGGAGATGAGAGCCTGCCGCTCACCGAAGAGCAGATAGACGAAACGCACGAATGGGCGGGCAGGACGATAGCCGAGGCTGTGCCGAAAAACGTGCTGGTGGTGCTGATAAAGCGCAGCGGCAAGACCAAGATACCAAACGGCAACTCGGTGATACAGGCGGGCGATGTGCTCGTGATACACACCGCCGAGCGCGAGCTGATAGAGAACTGACAAAATTGGAGATGTTTTGCTATGGAAAAGGCTATGAACAAAAACGATGAGATGATGCAGATGCGGCGCGAAAAAGAGGAGCTTGAGCACGATATTTCGCGGCTGAACGACATGATAAAGATAAGCAAAAAGATAGTTTTCTTCGGCGGGGCGGGCGTTTCTACCGAAAGCGGCATACCCGACTTCCGCTCGCCTAACGGTCTTTACCGCGATTACCTCGACCCGCGCGTAGTACCGCCCGAGGTGATACTCAGCCACACATATTTCGAGGAGCACCCGAAGGAGTTTTTCAAATTTTACCGCGAGAAGATGCTCTACCTTACCGCTTCGCCCAACCGCGCGCACAAAAAGCTCGCCGAGCTTGAAGCCGCGGGCAAGGATATTACGGTAGTGACTCAAAATGTGGACGGTCTGCATCAAAAGGCGGGCAGTAAAAAGGTGCTTGAGCTGCACGGCTCTGTATACCGCAATTACTGCACCGGCTGCGGCCAGTTTTACAACGTGAATTTCGTGGCGAACAAGAAATACCCCGTGCCCGAATGCTCCATCTGCGGCGGGATAATAAAGCCAGACGTGGTGCTTTACGAAGAGAGCTTGCGCGAGCAGACCATCGTGGATACCGTGAAAGCTATGGAAGAGGCGGATATGCTGATAGTGGCGGGCACATCGCTGACGGTGTACCCCGCGGCGAGCTTCCTCAATTACTTCCGCGGCAGATACACGGTAGTAGTGAACCTCAGCCGCCACGAGCGCGAGGACAGAGCGGATATTGCTTTTCACCAGCGTGTGGGCGACGTTTTCTCGCGGATAGATACCGATTACTGCACCGATAAAAAAGATACTATTTAAGTATACATTTAGGCTCTTTCGTTTAACTAATTGTGCAAAGCGTACAATTTATGCGCCGCGGTTTTTATATCTACATACGGCAGACACCCTTGACAAACACAATATGTAGTGCTATAATATATACTACACCACAAAGAAATGTGGTGGAATTAAACAACTGATAATGATAGCATAGATAAAAAATGTTTGGAGGAACTTAAAATGGTAAATGTAAATGTAGTAAACGGCGAGCTTTCGCAGGATGAGATCAACGCTTATATCGCTCACGGAAAAGAGCTTTACCCTGAAAAGACCATCGAATCAATGGATATAAAGCTTGACGGAGAATATGTTGACGTAGACTACCACTTCGCCGACGTACCTTTTCAGCGCATAAGAAGAATAACAGGCTACCTTGTAGGAACTCTCGACCGCTTCAACAACGCTAAGAGATGCGAGGTAGAGGACAGAGTAAAGCACAGCCTTGCGCACTAAATCACGCAAAATAAGCCTATACCTTAACCTAAAATAAAATAATTACTGATAAGCCGCTCGTTTCACAAAAACGGGCGGTTTTTTTCAGCTTCGGCTTAAAAAATTATCATTTTATTATCACATTGGCGGGTATAATTATATACAGAACAAGAAAAGAGCACGAAAAGCTCAGAAAACAGCTTGTTCACACGAAAGCATTTTTGAACACACGAAAATTTGACAACGCAAAAAAGCACGGGCGGTAAGCGCTTGCGGTTCGCAGCTTTTTTCAGATACAGGAGGAATTGAGCTATGAACGATTTTAATGACAACAACTTCAACAAAAACGGTATGAACAATATGAACGGCATGAACGGCGCTGACGGATACGGCTATAACGCTCAGGGCGGTCAGAATCAGAACAGCAATCCGTATACATCTAGTATGAACGCAAACAATGCAAACAATGCCTACGGCGCAGCGGGCAGCGCTCAGAATACGCAGTACACCGAATACGCATACGGCGCGCAGGACCCTCAGCAGAACGAGGTATCCTACCACCCTACTAAGAAAAAGAAAGCCCGCAAGGTGCTCAACGGAGTGCTCGCGGTTCTGTGCGTAGCTGCTATCGGCGTAAGCTCCGCCGTAGGATACTCTATGCTCAACGAAAAAGGCGTTATCCTGAAAACTTCCAGCTCCAGCTCGGAAGCTTCTAACATAAAGCAGAGCGCATCTGACAGCAGCACTTCAAGCCGCGACAAAAGCAACCTGCCTACGCTGGAACAGATAGCTACCCCCGACGACGCTATGAGCATTCCCGACATTGTAAACAAACTTTCGCCCTCAGTAGTAGGGATCTCCTGCATAACGGGCGGCTCACAGGTATCGGGCACGGGCATCGTAATGAGCAAGGACGGCTACATTATCACCAACGCGCACGTTGTAGATGGCGCTTCGGCGATCTCGGTAGTTATGACCGACAAAACTAAATCGACCGACAGCTCTTCAGACAGCTCCTCGAAATCAGTGGCCGAGCAGATACTTGATAATCAGAATAAGTCAGACAGCGACGAAAACACCATCACCGCCGAACTGGTAGGCATGGACACCCAGACAGACCTCGCGGTGCTCAAGATCGACGCTGACGACCTTACTCCTGCCGAATTCGGCACATCGAGCGATATACAGGTAGGCGAGATCTCGATAGTAATAGGCAACCCGCTCGGCTTCGACCTCGCGAACACAGTTACCGCAGGAATAATCTCCGCTACCGACCGTACCCTTACGATAGAGGACAGAACGATGAACCTTATCCAGACCGACGCTTCGATAAACTCGGGCAACTCCGGCGGCCCGCTGATAAACGCATACGGTCAGGTCATCGGCATCACCTCGGCTAAGGTATCTTCTTCATACGGCGAGGGCTTAGGCTTCGCTATCCCGATCGACGAGGCTAAGGATATAATCGACGACCTCATCAACTACGGCTATGTAAAGGGCAGACCTACCCTCGGCATCAGCGGCGAGAACATCAGCAGCTTCTATGCGCAGTACTACGACGTACCGCAGGGCTTTATAGTCCGCAGCGTAGAGAGCGGCAGCGCGGCTGACGAAGCGGGCATCAAGGAAAACGATATAGTAGTCGGCATAGAGGGACAGCTCATAAACTCAATCGAAGAGTTCAACGAGATCAAGAGCCAGTATAAGGCAGGAGATAAAATAACTGTATCGGTATACCGCGATAAAGAGATAACCGACCTGAATGTAACGCTGGGCGAAGCGAAAGACACGAGCGACAGCAGCTCGCAGAACAGCAATGATAACCAGCAGGATCAGCAGGGCAACGGCAATTTCGGCGACTTCTACAATTACTACTATAATAATAATAGATGATCGCCGAAATAATAAAGCATTCTTCTAATAATTTTTTCATATTCTTTTACTTCATGCAGAGAGCCGCACGGACGAGAGTTCGGGCGGCTTTTTGTTTGTGAAGATCTTGATAGCGTTTAGTGCAATGCTGCAATTTTCCCAACAAAGTAAAAGCTCATGTCAATAAATGCGGTTGCAAGGCGCATGGAAAGTCGGCTTCGCCGAATTTCCAAAAACACTCCGTTGGACTGTTTTAAAAGAGGAAAATCCCTGCGATAGAGGGATTTTCCTAGTGAGTCGCCCGCACATAGATATCTTCAAGGGCGCACGCCCTTGAACGAACAGACGTAATAGCTAAAACAAAAATAGCGCATGACTACTGTAAACGTTCAAGCAAAACCTATTTTGTCCCTTTATCTCGAAAATACCGAAAGCGTTGTAAATACGCAGTTTTTTACACAATGACTAAGGGACAAAAAAAGAGTTATCAGCAGGACTAAGGGACAAGTAAAAATATAATAAAAGAGCGCTAAAACGTTGATAAAAACAGCATTTTAGCGCATTTTTTGTTTTATATTCAGTTTTAGTCTAAGGGACATATTAAGGAACAAGCATTAAATTCTATTCAGTTTCATATTTTTATATCTTATTGTGAAAATCTATAAGTTTATCTATTTCCTTATGTAACGTTTCTTTTGTTCTTGATTTGTCGATGACATCTTTTTCGGTGCTTTTTGTAAGTAATAGTAAATTAAAAACAACACGTTTAAGCGAAGTGTAGTAGCGTATTACATCTTCATCATTTATATGTTTAATATCACAGCAATCTAAGAGTTCATCAAAAAATTTGATAGTATCTACATATTCCCAAATAGAATCTGTATTCATGTATTTAGCTCTGTTTTCCATTTTGTAGCGTACAGAAATTAAAAGAGAATAATAATCAACTGCTGTAGATCCGTCAACGCCTGAGTAACTTCCGGATTCATTTTTCAACCAGTCATAACTTACACCATACATATATGAAATAAAGCGTATTAGGGTTTCAGATGGATTTTCAATATCCTTTTCTATCTTGCTTACATGTGTTTGGCTTATGCCAATGCTTTCCGCAAATAAAGTTTGATTCAGGTTGTTGTTTTTTCTAACAACTTTAACTCTTTCTCCTAACGTCATTTTGTACAAACCTCCTATTTTTAAGCTAATCACATGAATTCTATTGACTTTTATGTGATTAGCTTATATAATATAAATGTAGCTGACTTTTATGTGATTAGCTTATATAATATAAATGTAGCTAACTATTTCCACATTTATTATACCACATTATTTTATAAAAAGAAAGGGTGAATTGCATGAATTCTGAAAAAAATTCTAAAGGAAGAAAGACGATAGCTAATTATTCTGAATTGGGTAAGCTTGTAGCTAAAACAATGATGGATAAGGGTATCAGCAGAAAGACGTTAGGAGATCGGCTTGACATTACAAGTCCTGCAATATCTTCAATTTTCTTAGGAAATAGCAAGCCGTCTCTTACAACTCTTTATCGTATGCACGAAGCTTTGGGGCTTGATCTCGAAGATTTATTCGCAGCTATTCAAAAGGACGGTGACAAGACAAGTGCATGATATGATATTACTAACAACAAAGCAGGCTTCCGACTTATTAGGCATATCATGCGATGGTGTTAAAAAAGGCGTTTCCAGAGGTATTTATTCAGCTACTTACGCCCCCGGCAAAGGCAAAGGCGGCAAGCAATTACGCATATTGCTTGAAAGCCTTCCACAGTCTGCACAAGACAAGTACAACGGCGTTGAGCCTGCAAAGCCTGCTTCAGACTTCGACATGAAGCGCTTAACCGAAAAGCAGCGCACCAAGCTCAAACAAAAGATATTTGTCATAAAGGCATATGAAAGCTTTAAAAAAGAGTATTTGAAGCGTGATTACAGAAAAGCCTTTATCTCATATTTTAAAGACGAGTATCCGGAAATTGATGCCGACTTGAAGCTAAATGCAGGAAAGCTCGAAGACTGGGTGAAAAAGTATAAGGGAAACGGTGCAGAAGGCTTGACAGACGGAAGAGGCGGCAGCGGCAAAGGTACAACGAGCTTAACGCAGGAAATGCAAGAAGATTTCATGGGGCTATACCTTTCAGACAAAGAACCGCCAATAACAACTTGTTATTCTGCACTCAAAATCTACTATGAAGAGATGGGATTAAAGATTCCGCATATATCGTCATTTAAAAGATTTGCGAAAACAATTCCACCTGCTGCAATTTCTATGTATCGAAAAGGAAAGAAGCATTTCAATGATAATCATATAGCTTCAATTCCGACAGTATACGAAAGAAATATGAAAAGCAATGATGAATGGGTAGCAGATCATCACATCTATGATGTCATGGTTAATGGAAACGGCAAGATCGGAAGGGCATGGCTAAGTATTTGGTTTGACCGTCATTCAAGAGCAGTTGTCGGTTATGTCATAAACCTCTGTGAGCCTAACGCCGATATAGTGTTAGATAGCTTTGTTGATGCAGTTACAAAGCATGGTATTCCTAAGCGAGTACACATTGATAACGGCAAGGATTATAAAGCACACGATCTGTTTAACTGTGATAATCCCGAATCCCTTGTAAGTGTTCTTGATGTAGCGGTACGTCATGCGATTCCGTACAATGCAAAGGCTAAAAGCGTTGAAAGACTATTTAGGACTTTGGAAGACCTGAACAAGTTGCTTGAATCGTATATAGGCAACAGTCCGGATCACCGTCCTGAATCTATGAAGGGACTTAATAAGGCTATAGCTCCAAAATGTATTTCTTATGAAGACTTCAAAAAGTATGCGGAGGCTGTGATCAGGGAGTACAATAATACACCTCATTCCGGCAGAGGAATGAACGGCAGAACACCCAAACAGGTATATGAAGCAGATCTTGTTTCAGTAAGAAAAATAGAACCGGACGCACTTGCTATTATCCTGCGCCGCTCAACGCATACAGCAAAGGTCAACAAGAATGGAGTAAAATTCAGAGAGCTTCAGAATGTATGTTACAACAGTGAAACGCTGCAGGAGCTTGCGTTTGGCAAAAAAGTATATGCCAGATATGATACCGCAGATGTAAGCAAAATTCACGTTTACGAAGCTGAAACAGGGCAATTCTTATGTGTAGTCGGATTTTATGGTGAATATGATTACGGTGCTGATGAAGAGGTAACCGCTCAGACATTACGAGAATATGGCAACCACAATAAGAGCGTTAAGAATCAGGCACGGAGCTATAAACCAAAGAAAACTATTGATATTCAGACGGCTTTAATAAATCATGCAAGCAGGCTTACAGATATTGACATAAACGGAAAGCCCACAAATATGGCGCTTGATGTGGAAAAGCGCAAAGAATTACATGATATTAAACAGGCTGAAAGCCTGCTTGATAAAAATAAATCTAAGCCCACGGTAAAGGAGTTAGACGAAACGGCTATACTTTCTTCACTGGGCAGAAGAAGGAGTGGTTAATATTGATTGAATCAATAAACCGTGCAATTACTCAGCTTAACGAGTATATATGCACAAATGGTAAGACACAGGCGGCAGTGTCTAAGGAGATAGGTATATCGCCCGGAACGCTGTCACAGTTCCTCAGTGGCTCATATATCGGAGCTAATGAAGAGATAGCAGAAAAAATACTGCAATACCTTGAAAGAGAGTACGAACGCATTAACAACACAGCATATCCAACATATAAGCCGGAATTAAGAAATGCTATGCTTGCTGATTCCTGCTTAGGCTATATTCAATTACGTGGCGGTATCGGTACGATAGTAGGAGCTGCCGGAAGCGGCAAAACAACTGCTTTGAAGCATTATGAGGAAGAAAACAGTGGTGTGATCTATGTACAGATGGATGCAACAAAGAATTCTCCGCGCTCCGTGCTAAAGCTGATAGCAAAGGCTGCAGGAAAAGAAATCAAAGGTACAGCTTCCGATCTGCTTGACCGTCTTGTAGAAGAATTCACCGGAACGAGCAGGCTTGTTATAATAGACGAAGCTCAGCATCTTACGGAACGTTCATTTGATACAGTCAGAGCATTAACCGACAAAGCGGGCATAGGTATTGTATACGCCGGAACGCCCGACATTCGTAATAGAATGGTAGGCAGAAAGCAGGAGGAGCTTGATCAGGTTTATAGCCGGATTGCTTACAATGTAGAGCTTAATAATCACTATACGATAAAAGAGATTGCAACGCTTTTTCACGAATATGATCTTGATGATGAAATAATCAAGGCTTTGTATTATATTTCTTCAAGAAAAGGCGGCTTAAGGCTTTCGATAAATCTGTTTATTCTTGCAAGTGATATGGCAATAAGAAATAACAGCAAGCTCACAATCGAATATCTTAACTTAGCTTCAAAGCATATCGGAACGGGGGACGGCGTTGGTTATGAACAATGATATAAAAAGAATGGCACTTGTTACGCCAATAACAAGCACCATCAAGGATAGCTTAGATCTAAGCAGTCTTTAAGCTATCCTCATTATATCACAAAAAACTTACCCTGTCAATACACGCACTGAGAGCAATTTTAAGCCCCTTTAAATCTGAGAGGGTAATTTCACCATCAGAGAATTTAAAACGATTTAAACACCATTAAAATAGGGTATAAAACGATATTAGGAGGATTTTTAAAATGAGTATTTTTGACGCAACCAATCAGTTTGAAGAAATCGATCTTACAGCGGATAAGATTTATAAGTCGGTATCGGCTTCAATCATAGAGGACAGTAATATTTCACTTTTTGACGAAGAAACCGATGCACTTATGCAGAATACCGAAAAGTTTATTGATGACAACATTTACATAAGCGATGAATATGCAACTAAGCTGAAAAACAGGCTTTTGGATATAGCCGTGTTTGCTTCCGATACTGCTTTTGAAAAAGGCTTAAAAATGGGCTTAAGCCTGCTTAAAAATCTCATTACAGCTGAACCGCCAACAATTAAGACCGCACCGCCTTTTGAAAAACACCTTATGCCGGAATCAAATGTCGCAGCCTTTGTTCCGATTGACGAAAAAGATAAGCAGCTAATGAAATTACTTAACAAAAGTGTTCTTTGCTTAAGCGAAGAAGATAAAGCGAGACTTACAGAACGTGTTTTATGTATGATGTATAAGGATTAATGTATAAGGACGGTTGATTCCGTCCTTTTTTTGAAATATGTCGGAGAAATAAAACAATATTCTATTTTCTTGAAATATGTTAATATCTTTATGAGGAGTTGATTACAATGACTGAACAGGATAAAAAATACATTGAAGCTCTTGAAGAAAACGCAAAAATATTATTTGCAGATTCCGATTTCTATGATGTTATTGAAACGATAGGAGCGGAATATGCATACAAGCTTGCAAAATGCTTTTCCGGAGGATATATCTACATTCCTAAATTAGAAACTATTCAAAGAGCGCAAAGAGATAAGGACATTTTTTACGAGGTTCAACAGGGACGTTCGTATAAGAACATTGCTAAAAAATACGGATTATCTACAAGAAGCGTTCAGGGTATTGTAAAGAAAACTCTTGAAAATTTAGCCGACAGGCGTAAAACGGAGGTTTAAGTCATGGAAGAAATGACACAGGAAACAAAGGCAACTGCTGCCGAAAAGCAGGAAGCAAGAACCTTTTCACAGGAAGAGGTCAACGCTATTGTTCAAAAGCGTTTAGCCGAGGAAAAGGGCAAGGCTCAGAAACAGCAGTCTTCATCTGAAGTTGATGAGCGTGAAAAGGCATTATGTGAACGTGAGAACAAGTTAGCTATATCCGAAAGGCAATTCACAGCAAAACAGCTTTTAGCTGATGAAAAAATGCCTGCTGAATTGATCGACTTTCTCGATTATTCTACTGATGAATCATACAAAGAAAGCATTACAAAACTTTCGGATATTTTTTCAAAATACACAGGTCCGTGTGTAAGAATTGATACCGGTTTAGATCATGGTACTGCAACAAAAAACAGCTATGATGACTTTACCAGAATTTTAAAAGAATAAGGTGATATTTTATGGCAGAAACCACAATAAATTATGCTTCCAAATATTCAGACGTTATTGATGAACGTTTTAAGCTTTCCTCAGTAACTACAGAAGCAACGAACAACAATTATGATTTTTCCGGGGTAAATACGGTTTATGTATATTCGGCAGAGCTTGCAGAGCTGGGCGATTATGATATGTCGGCAGGTTCTAACCGTTATGGAACACCCAAAGAATTAGGAAACAGAGTTCAGGAACTTAAGCTCTCACAGGATAAAGCGTTCACATTCACGATCGACATGCGCAACAGCGATGATACTATGATGACCCAGCAGGCGGCTAAATGTTTGCAGAGACACATTGATGAGATCGTAGTCCCTACAATTGACAAATACAGACTAAGCAAGCTTTCGGAAAATGCAGGAATCACGGCGGTTTATGATTATTCTGAAACGGCAAGTCCCTACGAGCATTATCTTGAAATAGCTATGCAGCTTACCGAAAACGAAGTGCCGACCGAAAACCGCATTGTGTATATGACACCTAAGTTTTACAAAGCTCTCAGACTTGATCAGCTGTTTACCGGAACATCTGACAGTGCGGCAAATATGGCACAAAGCGGAAATCTCACTCAGATCGACGGTGCAAGAATTAAGGTTGTTCCGTCCTCGTATCTTCCAACAGGCACGAACTTTATTATAACTCACCCGATTGCAATGTGTTCGCCCGTAAAGCTTGCGGAATACAACACGCATGATAATCCGCCCGGGATAAGCGGCTGGCTTGTTGAAGGTCGTGTATATTATGACGCTTTCGTTTTGAACAACAAGAAAAAGGCTATTGCTATTTCTATGGCTTCTAATACAGCAGAGACACAGTCATTAGAAGATTACTAATCACACTAAGGTTGTTACAGTAAAAGCCTGTATAGGTCAGACACAGGCTTATGCTGTTTCAATATACGCCGAGGGCAGTTAGCTCTTTCAGTATGCATCTCTCTTTTTAAATTATGTAAAACCGCATTTTAAGCCGATTTTATGATGCTTTTAATGCGGTTTTATTTTAATTGATCGTTTCTATTTAATATTCACTTCAATAATTTGATTTAATGGTTTTGCTTTAATTTTCTTATATTTTCAGATGTATTTTAGATAATTATCGGTTTTACCGGTTTTTTCTCGGTCTTTTACGGGTTATTTCGCGAATGGCTACAACTACTGAGAGAATAGCCATGCGCAAAATAATTGACAAATATCGACAGGTGTGTTATAATAAAAAACAAGGCGTACTGCAAAAACGGTAGGCGGTTCTAATCTTCCTCCAGAGATGGAGGTGAGCTGTATGAACGTATCAACGGTAATAGCATTACTTAACCTGATTATCAACGTAATCAGACTTGCGTTATATATTAGCAAAAACAAAAAGAAATAACCGCCCAACTTCCACATAAGGCGGTTATTTTTAAAATAATCAAACTTCGGAGGTGAACCGCTTACAGCAGTACGCCTCTTTTTATTTATTATAGCACTTTGCGGGGAAGTTGTCAAGCGGGAACGGCGGGGTGTTAATAAAATTTTACCGAGGTGTGGCGGAGTCAGCAATATTTTACGCAAACTTTACTTTCAGCGCGATTTGTAAAAATAAATATTACTTTGGATTTACAAGAGGGCGGTTTGGCTTTTTACATTCGGCGTGTATTATATATATTGTCGGATGAATAAAATTTATTGACTGCGACAGATCAAAGAGTGCACACGGTACTCTGCATTATTGAAAGGAAAGAATCTGTATGAAAAATCTTGTAAAAACTGTTTCGATCTTCTCGGCGGCTGCGGTAGCGCTCACAATGGCTTCCTGCGGAAGCGGCGACGGCGAGCTGGGTACTATCAGCGTTATCTCCCGCGAGGACGGCTCCGGTACTCGCAGCGCTTTCGTTGAGATAACAGGCGTTGAGGAAAAAGACGCCGACGGCAATAAGACCGATAAAACTACTACCGAGGCTATGGTCTGCAAATCTACCGACGTTATGCTTACTCAGGTAAAGGGCGACCTTAATTCCATCGGCTACGTATCCTACGGCTCGCTAAACGACACTGTAAAGGCGCTCAAAGTTGACGGCGTAGAGGTTTCTCCCGATACTATCAAGGACGGCAGCTACGGCATAGTTCGTCCCTTCAATATCATCACAGGCGATGGTCTTTCCGACGCGGCTCAGGACTTTATCAATTATATAATGAGCAGCGATGGACAGACTATCATCAAGGACGAAAAATACGTTGCGGTAGATGAATCCGCCGAGGCTTACAAGGCTTCTTCAGCTTCGGGCAAGGTCACGGTAGCGGGCTCTTCATCCGTAGGCCCTGTAATGCAGAAGCTTGCTGAAAAGTACATGACTGTAAACAGCAACATCACCGTAGAGGTACAGGTCTCCGACTCCACCACGGGCGTTAAGTACACTCAGGACGGCACCTGCGATATAGGAATGATCTCCCGCGAGCTGAAATCTGAGGAGACCGGCCTTACACCTACCATGATCGCTCAGGACGCCATCGCAGTTATCGTAAATAAGGATAACCCGATAGACGACATAACCTCCGACCAGATAAAGAGCATTTACACCGGCAAGACCACCGAGTGGGCGGACGTTACTAAGTAAGGATAATTTAGGGATATATAGAGAGTGAGAGTGTGATAAAAGTGAAACAAGCATCTACATCAGGCATTACTGCACCGATAGTTGTGCCCGCTGCGCCGAAAAAAAGCAGTTTTTCGCTGAAAACGGCGGCGGAATATTTCATGCAGGCAGTTTTTCTGGTATGCGCCTGCATATCTATACTCTGCGTAGCGGTGATATGTATATATATGTTCGCCAAGGGCTGTCCCGCCATCGCGAAGATAGGCGTTGCGGAGTTCTTAGGCGGTAAGGATTGGTTCCCTACCAATTCGCAGCCCAGCTTCGGAATTTTCCCGATGATAGTAGGCTCTATGTACGTTACCGCGGGCGCTATAATCATCGGCGTGCCCGTGGGTCTGCTGACGGCGGTCTTCCTCGCGAAATTCTGCCCCAAGCGCCTCTATAAATTCGTGCTCCCCGCAGTAAACCTGCTGGCGGGCATACCCTCCATCGTATACGGCTTCTTCGGCATGATAGTAGTAGTACCTTTTGTAAGAAGCGTGTTCGGCGGAACGGGAAACAGCATAATCACAGCTTCATTCATCTTAGGCATAATGATACTGCCGACAGTTATAGGCATGAGCGAAAGCGCGCTGAACGCCGTACCCTCGCAGTATTACGAAGGCGCGCTGGCGCTTGGCGCTACTCACGAGCGCTCGGTGATGCGCGTAGTGCTCCCCGCTGCAAAGTCGGGCGTGTGCGCGGCGATAGTCCTCGCGATAGGCAGAGCCGTAGGCGAAACTATGGCGGTAGTAATGATAGCAGGAAATCAGGCAAGACTTCCGCACCAGCTCACTCAGGGCGTGCGCACCCTTACCGCAAACATCATCATGGAGATGGGCTACGCGACGGGTCTGCATTACGACGCGCTGCTCGGAACGGGCGTAGTGCTCTTCGTATTCATCTTGATGCTCAACCTGCTGCTCAGCGCCGTTACCTCAAAGAAAGAGAGATAAGCCATGAATGAACAAATGAAAATGACATATAAGGCTCACCCGCTCTCATTCGTGATGAAGCTGCTGGTGTGGATATGCGCGGCGGCTACCGTGGGCGTGTTCCTTATGCTGGTGGGCTATGTGCTGGTAAGGGGAGTGCCGTATCTTTCCACGAGCCTTTTCAGCCTGCACGGCACTACGGATAATGTATCTATACTGCCATCTATAATCAATACGCATAAAATGGTGGGCATCGCGCTGCTGATAGCCGCGCCGCTCGGTATTTGCTGCGCTATTTACTTAGTAGAGTACGCAAAGAAGGGAAGTAAGTTCGTGAAAGCGATAAGGCTTACTACTCAGACGCTCTCGGGCATACCCTCCATTATATATGGTATCTTCGGAAGTATGTTTTTCGTCACGGCGCTGAAATGGCGGCTCTCGCTGCTCTCGGGCGCCTGCACGCTGGCGATAATGGTACTGCCCGTTATAATAACCTCGGCGGAGGAAGCGCTGAAGTCGGTAGACGACAGCTACCGCGAGGGAAGCTTTGGTCTGGGCGCAGGAAAGCTGCGCACCGTGTTCCGCGTGGTGCTGCCCTCGGCGGTATCGGGAATACTCTCTGGCGTTATCCTCGCGATAGGCAGGATAGTCGGCGAAACTGCGGCGCTGGTATTTACCGCGGGCGCGCTCACTAAGATAGCGGGTCTGAAAGACTCGGGCGCTACCCTCGCAGTTCATATGTACAACCTTTCAAACGAGGGTCTGCACATGAACGAAGCGGCCGCCGCGGCGGTGGTACTGCTGGTAACGGTAATGCTGCTGAACGCTTTCGCCTCGTTCGCCGCTAAGCGCATAAAAAAGACCTCCGGCGAGATCTAAAGATATAAACTGATAGATGATAGTTTGATAGTTGTTTGACAAATAAACTGGTGAAAAAAGTATGAGCTATAAATTTGAGATAAAAGACGCAAATCTTCATTACGGCAGCTTTCAGGCGCTGTATGATATAAACCTCGACGTTCCGCAAAAGCAGGTAATGGCTTTCATAGGCCCTTCGGGCTGCGGAAAGAGCACCCTGCTGAAATGCCTCAACCGAATGAACGATCTGGTAGAGGGCTGCAATGTAGAGGGCGACTTCCTGCTCGACGGCGAGGATATTTACCGCGATATTGAGGTCACTTCGCTGCGCAAGAGAGTAGGAATGGTGTTCCAGAAATCAAACCTCTTCCCCATGTCGATATACGATAACATAGCTTTCGGCCCGCGCACCCACGGCATAAAGAAAAAAGCCGAGCTTGACGAGATAGTTGAAACTTGCCTAAAGCAGGCGGCTATCTGGGACGAATGTAAAGACCGACTGAAAAAATCGGCGCTGGGAATGAGCGGCGGTCAGCAGCAGCGGCTTTGCATAGCCCGCGCGCTGGCGGTAAAGCCCGAGGTGATACTTATGGACGAGCCGACCTCCGCGCTCGACCCCATCTCGACGCTGAAAGTAGAGGAGCTTTGCACCGAGCTGAAGCGCAAGTACACCATAGTGATAGTTACCCACAATATGCAGCAGGCGATGAGGATAGCCGACAGAACAGCATTTTTCCTGCACGGCAGGATAGAGGAGGAAGGCCCTACCGAGCGGATATTCAATAATCCGCAGAACGAAAAGACCCGCGAATACATCGGCGGTCAGTTCGGATAATCAGCGCGAAAATATCTTATCTTCCGCGTTTCTTTACACACTTTTACGCACACTCCATATCTATATATCATATATCCCCATAAGATCCGCGTGAAAAAATTTACGCGGATTTTACAATAGACGTGTAGAGTTTTTACATTAGTGCGATATAATAAGCCGTGTGTAAAGAAAGTACGAAAATTGTAAAATTGGAGGATAAGATTTAGTATGGACATTTTTGCGGTGCTTACCCTGCTGGGCGGACTTGCTCTCTTCCTTTATGGAATGAACATAATGGGCGGCGGTCTGGAAAAGATGGCAGGCGGTAAGCTGGAGACCATATTTGAAAAACTCACCTCAAACCCATTGAAAGCAATGTTGCTCGGCGCAGGCGTTACGGCTGTGATACAGTCCTCATCCGCCACTACGGTAATGCTGGTAGGCTTTGTAAACGCAGGTCTTATGAAGCTGCATCAAGCTATAGGCGTTATCATGGGCGCAAATATCGGCACCACAATCACGGCGTGGATACTCTCCCTTTCGGGACTGGACGGCGAAAGCTTTTTTATCAGAATGTTAAAGCCGACCTCTTTCTCGCCGATACTCGCCGTTATAGGCATAGCTTTTATAATGATAGCGAAATCAGATAAGAAAAAGACGCTGGGCACTATATTCTTAGGCTTCGCGATACTGATGTACGGCATGAACATGATGTCCGGCGCGGTAGAGCCGCTGAAAGACTCGCCCTCGTTCACCAATATGCTGACATGGTTCTCTAACCCCGTATTCGGCGTGCTCGCAGGAGCGCTGCTCACGGCTATAATACAGTCCTCCTCCGCTTCGGTAGGAATACTTCAGGCGCTTTCATCTACCGGCGCTATCAAGTTCGGCACTGCTTTGCCCATAATATTGGGTCAGAATATAGGCACTTGCGTTACCGCGATAATCAGCTCAGTAGGCACAAGCAAAAACGCCAAGCGCGTAGCCGCCGTGCACCTTAGCTTCAACGTTATCGGCACGGTTCTTTTCCTCACGATATTCTATATACTCAACGCTATCTTTGATTTCTCTTTCATGACCAGCGTGGTAGACGAAAAGTCGATAGCGATAGTGCACACCATATTCAATCTCGTTACATCTTTCATGCTGCTGCCTTTCGTTAAGCAGCTCGAAAAGCTGGCTTACCTCATTGTAAAAGAGGATAAGAACGAGAAGAAGCAGGCAGAGGGCGATATGCTCAGCCTGCTGGACGACCGCTTTCTCCGCACCCCTTCGGTAGCGGTAGAGCAGACCAGAAACGTTATCGGCGGCATGGCGCACTCGGCGCAGGAAAGCGTTACTTTAGCTACCGAGCTGCTTTATGATTACGACGAAGAAAAGGCAAACAGCGTTTTCGCTATGGAAAAGCTGGTAGATAAGTACGAGGACGTGCTGGGCAGCTACCTGGTAAAACTCTCCTCGCTTGAAATGAGCCATAAAGACGCGCAGACGGTAAGCACGCTGCTGCACAACATCAGCGACCTCGAGCGCATTTCAGACCACGCAAGAAACATCGCACTCGCCGCTAAGGAGAAGCACGATAAGGACATCGACTTCTCGAAAAAGGCTAAGGACGAGTTGGGCGTGATGTGCAGCGCGGTAAATAAAGTAATAGAGTACGCGGTAAAAGCCGTTTGCGACCAAGACCTTTACGCAGCCTACGAAGTTGAGCCGCTCGAGGAGGTAGTAGACCAGCTGCGCACCAAGATAAAGAACCGCCATGTAAAGCGTTTGCAGGCGGGCAAGTGCACGATAGAGCTGGGCTTTATCTTCACTGATCTGCTGACTAGCTTAGAGCGCATTTCAGACCACTGCTCGAATATAGCGGTATGCTTAGTTCAGGTGAACGACGATAACTTTGAAACTCACGAGTATCTGCGCACCGTAAAGACCAGCGGTCAGGAATTTGACAGCGAGGTAGAGAAATTTCAGAAAGAATTTCCGCTGCCTAAAAAGGAAGAATACAAGCTCGACCCCGCCTGATACACGCGGCGAGCCGATATACATTACAGGAGATGACATAAATTGCCGACGATATATTGTGTAGAGGACGATAACGGTATTCGCGAGCTTATAAGCTGCGCGCTGAGATCGGGCGGCTACGGCGTAAAGGCTTTTCCTATGGCGAAGCCTTTTTACGAAGAGCTTGAAACAAGTCAGCCCTCGCTGATACTGCTGGATATAATGCTGCCGAACGAGGATGGGCTTAGCGTGCTCTCGAAGCTGAAAGCCGACCCTAAGTACAAGGATATACCCGTGATAATGCTTACGGCGAAATCCAGCGAGATCGACAAAGTTTCAGGACTGGAGCTTGGCGCGGACGACTACATCACAAAGCCTTTCGGCGTTATGGAAATGCTCTCGCGCATAAAGGCGGTGCTCCGCCGCACCGCAAGGCAGGAGGACGACTCGGAAGTGCTGACGATACGCGAGGTATCGCTCGACGTTTCAAAGCGCATGGTTACTGTAAACGGGCAGGAGGTAGCGCTGACCTACCGCGAATTTGAGCTGCTGATGTACCTCATGCGCCATGTTTCGATAGCCGTTAGCCGCGACAAGCTGATGGAGCGCGTTTGGGGCTACGAATTTGCGGGCGAAACGCGCACGGTGGATATGCACATAAAGACCATAAGGCAGAAGCTGGAAGCCGCAGGCTGCACCGACCTTATAAAAACGGTGCGAGGAGTCGGTTATAAGGTCTGAAAAAATCTATTGGCGGCTGTTATTGCCGCCTTTTTTTATCCATGAATTTTCGGGAGATGATGGAAAATGCAAAAAAAGCTATTCACCAGCATGATGCTGCTGGTGTGCAGCGCGCTGACGATATTTGCGGGGGTGGTGGTGTTTATTTGCTACCATACATACCGCGGGGCGGCTTTTTCAGAGCTGCGGAATACGGCGAATATAATCGCTATGACCGACGCCGACCCCGCCGTTATAGGCGATAAGATAGATAAAACGGTGGAGGAGTACCATATCCGTGTGACATTTATCGACTCTGCCGGCAAGGTGGTCTACGACAGCGACGAGGACATAGCCGATATGGATAACCACGCCGACCGCCAAGAGGTGAAGCAGGCGCTGAAAGAAGGCGAGGGCGAGGACGAGCGCCTTTCGGAAACGCTGGATAAGACCTACTGCTACTACGCGATAGCCTACCACGGCGGCGTGCTGCGTTTGGCGCGCACCCGCAGCAGCATGATAACGATAGTAGGCTCGGTATTCGCGCTGCTTATCTGCGCGGTGGGCATACTGCTGGTGATAGCCACCGTGATCTCGATAAAGCTTTCGGAAAACGTGATGCGCCCGATACACGAGCTGGTGCGCCGCTTCGACCTCTCGGGCGAGAGCGAAACGGACGGCGAGGCTGCCGAAAAGCTGGATAAGGGCAACGTTTACGAAGAGCTTGAGCCGGTGGCGGAAACGGCTGAAAAGCTGCTCGACGAAACGCACCGCATAGTCCGCAGACTGAAAAAAGAGAAAGAGAAATTCTCGCTCATCACCGAAAAAATGGCGGAGGGCATGATCTTGCTCGACTCTGACAACACCGTGCTTTCGGTAAACCGCACGGCTTTACAGCTATTCAACCCGAACTACGACCCCGCTTCAAAAATGAAGCTCTACGATTTTACCACCGAGCCGCAGCTATGGTCGCTGCTCGAGGGGCTGAACGACAGCAATTCGGCGCGCGGGATAATCAAGATGGGCGACCAAAGCTGGAGGACTTTCCTCAACAAGACCGAGTACGCGGGCAAATTCGGCATAGTTATAATACTCGCAAACGTCACCGAAAGCCTGAGAAGCGAGGAGATACGCCGCGATTTCTCGGCAAACGTATCTCACGAGCTGAAAACGCCGCTGACCACGATAAAGGGCTTCGGCGAGATGATGGAAAACGGAATCATCACCGGCGCGGACGACATAAAGCGCTACGGCGGCACGATCTACCGCGAGTCTGAGCGCCTGCTTTCGCTGATAAACGATATAATCCGCCTTTCGGAGATAGAGGACGAAAACAGCCGCTCGCATATGGAGCAGGTAAATCTGCTCGCCGCGGCGCGCGACTGCGAGGAGATATTGGCGAACAAGGCGGAAACGCACGGAATAGAGATAGCTGTTTCGGGCGAGGAAGTATCGGTAACGGGCGACCGCAGCTACCTTGTGGAGATGCTGCTTAATCTTATGGACAACTCCATCAAGTACAACCACGAGGGCGGACACGTTCGCACCATCATAAAGGCTCTGGAAAAGGGCGCGCAGATAGAGGTGGCGGACGACGGGATAGGCATAAGCGAGGCCGACCGCGAGCGCGTTTTCGAGCGCTTTTACCGCGTGGACAAGAGCCGCTCGAAAGAAACCGGCGGCACGGGTCTGGGCCTTTCGATAGTTAAGCACATCGTGGGTCTGCACGGCGGTACGCTGGATATAAAGAGCGCGCTCGGCAAGGGCACGGCTATTACGGTATTCATACCCTATTCGCACGATGACGCCGAGGAAGAATAAGATATTGCTGCGGACGCTGATGAAAATATCGGCGTTCGCTTTTTATGTGAAAATTTTTTCATGAAAAAAATATTTGCAATCTCTTTACAAAGTTTTTGAAGTGTGTTATAATAATATAGTATAGGTTGACAGAAAGGCGGGTGCGGGATATGCACGCGGATATTTTGCAGGACGGGCTGAGCGGCATTTTCGATTCGCACTGCCATTACGACGATACAGCTTTCGACGGCGACCGCGCCGAGCTGCTGGGGGATATGCTCTCGGCAGACTCGCCCGTGAGCTTTCTTATGCACGCCTGCACCGACCTCGCTTCGGCAGAGTACGGCATAAAGGCGGCGGGGGCTTATCGTAATTACTACACATCGGTAGGCATACACCCCGAGAATATGGAAAAATTAGACCCCGATTATGCCGAGAAACTGCGGGCGCTGGCGCTGGAAAACGCTAAGGTAAAAGCAGTTGGCGAGGTGGGGCTTGATTATCATTACGATGGGTACGACCGCGCGGCGCAGATAAAGCTTTTTGAGCGTCAGCTTGAGCTTGCGGCGGAGCTTGACCTGCCCGTGATAATGCACGTCCGTGACGCTACGGAAGACCACCTCGCGATAATGCGCGAGCACAAGCCGAAAGGCGTGGTGCACTGTTTCAGCGGCTCGGCGGAAACGGCTGAGCAGCTTCTTGATATGGGGCTGTACATAGGCTTTACAGGCGTGCTCACATTTAAAAACGCGAAAAAAGCAAAGCGGGCTTTCGCCGCAGTGCCTGCCGACAGATTGCTTTTTGAAACAGACTGCCCGTACATGGCGCCCGAGCCTTTTCGCGGCAAAAGGTGCAACAGCAGCATGATAGCAAAAATAGCCCGCGCGGCGGAAACGCTGAGCGGCGTGCCTGCACAGCAGCTCATAGACATTACAAACGAGAATGCGCGCAGACTATTTGATATATAGGAGGAACAGTAAAATGGAAGAGAACAAAACAACCAACAACGCAGAGATAATGTATATAGTGATACCCTGCTACAACGAAGAGGAGATGCTGCCGATAACGGCTAGGGCGCTTGTAAAAAAGCTCGATACCCTCATAGCAGACGGCAGGATCTCGCCTGCAAGCAAGGTGATGTTCGTAGACGACGGCTCTAAGGACAAGACTTGGCAGATAATCGAGCGCCTGCACCGCTCATGCGAGCTTTTTACGGGACTAAAGCTTTCGCGCAACAAGGGTCACCAAAACGCGCTTCTTGCGGGACTAATGACCGCTAAAAATTACGCCGACATAATAGTTTCTATGGATGCCGACTTGCAGGACGATATAAACGCGATAGACGGCTTTCTCGATAAGCGCGCAGAGGGCTGCGAGATAGTTTACGGCGTGCGCTCCTCCCGCGAAACGGATACGGGCTTCAAGCGCTGGACGGCGCAGAGCTACTATAAACTGCTGGAGCACATGGGCGTAGAGATAACCTACAACCACGCCGATTACCGCATGATGAGCAAGCGCGCGGTGGAAGAGCTGGAAAATTTCAAGGAAGTGAACCTCTTCCTGCGCGGCATAGTGCCTATGATAGGCTTCAAGACCGACATCGTGACATACGAGCGCGCGGCGCGTCAGGCGGGCGAGTCGAAATACCCGCTGAAAAAGATGATCTCATTCGCGGTAGAGGGCATAACCTCGCTCTCGATAAAGCCGATAAGATTTATCACCACGCTGGGCATAGGCATATTCTTTATCTCGATAATAATGCTCATCTACTTCCTAGTTATACACATAATGGGCAGGACGGTACACGGCTGGACTACCACCGTGGTATCGGTATGGGCGCTGGGCGGCTTGCAGCTTTTGGCGATAGGCGTTATCGGCGAATATATAGGCAAGATATATCTTGAAACAAAATCAAGACCTAAATATATCATAGAAACAAATCTCGAAGAGAACGAGTAATAAATTTAAAGGAGTTTTGAATAACATGGCAGAAAATGAAAACGCTATCCGCAACGACGAGCTGCTGGAAGCTATCGACGCAATGAGAGCTGACTTTAACGTACAGACCCAGAGCAAGGTGATAAACCTCGCGCTGAGAGGTACATATGTAGTACCCGCTATCATCAACAAAAATACTCAGCTGATACAGGATAAGGAGAACCACCTAAAGTTCGAGGACAAGCCGCAGGCAAAGTTTATGCTGGTAAAGCACAAGACCAACGGCACATTCTTCCCCGTATTCACCGACAGCGAGGCTTTTGAGAAACTTCAGAACAACGACGGCTTCCAGCCTGTAAGAATGAAGTTTTCCGACATCGCCCAGCTCACCGAGCAGACCCCGAACGTAGCGGGCTTTGTAATCAACCCCATGACCACAAACCTGCCTTTCCCCAAGGCTATGCTCGACCAGATCAAGCAGCAGCTTATCAAGCACCGCCAGAAGCACGAAGCTGAAAAGGCTAAAGAGCAGGCTGAGGCGCAGGGCATTACCATGACCTCCGCAGCCGAGGGCGAGGGAAGCGCTGAATAATAATCCCAATATGCACACAACGAGGTGCGCCGCGCAGTTTTTTTGCAAGCGGTGCGCCTTTTTTATTGCCCTATTGTCAGAATTATTTTACAATTCAATAAAAATCGCTTTTTATCTGCGAATTTTTTAGACAGTTTTGACTAAAGCAGTTGACAAACGCGGAAAAATGGGGTATAATAAAAGTGTATTACAATGGCTATATCATCATACAAAATAAAGGATTTGATCTTATGAGCAATGAAAAAAATTACAAACCAACGGAAAAGCTTACGGTCGCGGGCATCGCGGCGGTAATAGTAGTGGGCGTTTTTGTAGTGTGCGTTATACTCATACTCGCGAAAAGCCTTTTCCCCTCTAATAACGACTCCACCCCCGAGGGCGTTTACACAGGAACGAAATCCTCGCAGGCGCAGGTAGTTACCTCAAAGCCTGACAAGAAGGACGAATCCTCCGCCGCAGACGCCGACACCAGCACCGCTGCCGAAAGCACTGCTGACTCACAGGCGGAAGAGAGCAGCTCGGCGGCTGAGAGCACCGGCGAGACCGCTACCCTGACCCAGACCGCATATCTGCGCGCCTCTAACGATCAGGACAGCGACCCGATACTTTCGATAAATGGCGGCGAAACTGTAACGATAATAGAGCGCCCCTCTGACTCGGAATACGTTCACGTTTCTTACTACGATTACGAAGGCTGGATCTGGAACGGCTATTTACAGTAAGATCTAAAAGGCGAGGATAGATGAAAAAGCTTTGCAGCACCGAGCTGGGCGGCGTAAAGACCGACTATATGCTCGATATAGGAAAACGCTCAAACGGATACCTCTGTATAAAAGACGGGGTGATAACTGTGCGCCTGCCAATGACCGGCTCGCAGCGTGCGGCGGAAGAGATGCTGAAAGCTCACGAAAGCTGGATAATTGAAAAGCTGAAACAGAGCGAAGAGCGTTCGCGTATGCCGCAGGGCTTTTACAGCGGCGAGAACTTTTCGCTGCTGGGCAGAAAGCGGCAGCTAATAATAGAGCACTCGGCGGAGTACCGCGAGCCGCTGCTCACCGAAAACGCGCTGACGGTGTATATATCGCCGCAGATGAAGGAGAGCGAAGCGGGCAGGCTTTTCATGCGTTACGCGGCGGCATTTTGTGAAAAGTGCGTAAAGGCGGCTTTCGATAAATATTCGCCGATACTGGGGCTTTACCCGAAAAAGGTAACGCTCAAAAAAATGACGTCGCGCTGGGGAAGCTGCTCGTCAAACGGCAGCATCTCGATAAACGTAGACGTGGTATGCTTTGAGCAAAAGTGTATCGACTATGTGGTAGTGCACGAGCTTTGCCACCTAAAGCACATGAACCACGGCGAGGAATTTTGGCGGCTGGTAGCAAGCTGCTGCCCCGACTACAAGGCTCTGCGCGAGCGAATGAAACACTAAAAAACATAGCGGAGCTTTTTACCGAAGCTCCGTTTTTTCGTCATATTGCACAAAATTTCATCTGAAAGCTGTATGCGGTAGACAGACATAAAAAAATGTGATATAATAATATTAACTGAAACGCTGCGGGCAGCCGCAGTGTTTAAAATCTTAGAGGAAAGGGATCCTGTAAATGCTGCATGAGAAATCCTGCGGTGGGATAGTTTACAGAAAATATCACGGCAATACCGAGATCCTGCTGATAAAGCACATAAACAGCGGGCACTGGTCGTTTCCGAAAGGCCATGTAGAAAGCGGCGAAACGGAAGTGCAGACGGCGATGCGCGAGATCAAGGAGGAAACGGGGATCGACGTGCTGGTAGACCCCACATTTAGGGAACTTGTGACATACAGTCCGAAGAAGGATACGCAGAAAGTGGTAGTTTATTTTATAGCAAAAGCGAAGAGCGGCCCGCTGGTACCGCAGGAAAACGAGATAGCGGAAGCGAAATGGGTAGAGATAAACTTAGCGGCAGATATGCTGGCGTATGACAACGACAGATGTATAGTCAACAAAGCCAAGAAATGGATACCGTAATCCATAATCCGTAATCAAAGTCGGGGGAACTGCCGTAAGCGGTTCACCTCCGATAGTAAGAGTTATTAAGAAATAACCGTCCTATATGGTGTATGGGCGGTTTTTTTTTGTCGCAAAATGAATTATTAACAAAATATCTGTTGAAATAGTCGCGGGAATATGCTATCATGAAATAAGTATATCTTGTAAATGTTATGCTAAGATGAAGTAAACTTGCCCCGCTCGACAGACACGCTGCGGGGCGGTAAAAAGGAATGATGTAGTAATGAATAACTTTGACGTCATTATATGCGGCGCGGGCGCTGCGGGTCTTTACGGCGCTTACAATCTTTCGCGCGACCTGAACGTGCTCGTTATCGCTAAGCGCGAGCTTACACTCTGCAACTCCTCTCTCGCACAGGGCGGTATTGCAGGCGTTTACAGATCGCCGGCTGATTCCCCCGAAAAGCATAAGCACGATACTTTTGTGGCAGGCGGCTTTGAAAACGACCCCGCCGCTACCGATGTGCTGGTAAACGAAGCCTGCATCGACATCGGCAAACTGATAGAGCTGGGCGCGGATTTTGATAAAAAAGAGGACGGCGATTACCACCGCACGCTAGAGGGCGGCCACGGTATGCACCGCATTTTCCACCACGCTGACTCTACCGGCTTTGAGATAGAAACTACCCTGCTGGAAACTGTAAAGAAGCTGCCGAACGTTACTATATGGGAAAATACGCTGGTCTGCGATATGGCTAAGACCCCTACCGGCTTCTCATTTTTGGCGCTGAAGGACGGCGAATACATTACCGCAAACAGCCACTTCGCTATACTGGCTACCGGCGGTATAGGCAGAGTTTATGAATACACCACCAATTCCGCTATCGCTACGGGCGACGGAATAGCTATGGCTTATCGCCTGGGCGCGGAGATAAAGAACCTCAGCTACATACAGTTCCACCCCACGGCCTTCAACGACCACCATACCCGCGAGTGCTTCCTTATATCCGAAGCGGTGCGCGGCGAGGGCGCTTATCTGAAAAATTGCAACGGCGAGCGCTTTATGCAGCATTACGATAAAAGGCTGGAGCTTGCCCCGCGCGACGTAGTTTCGCACTCGATAATCTTTGAGGCTAACAGAACGGGCAGCAAGAATTTCTACCTCGATATTACCCACAAAGACCCCGAATTTATAAGAAACCGCTTCCCGATGATCTATAAAAATCTGAAAGATGTCGGAATAGATATGACTACCGATATGATACCGATATACCCCTGCCAGCATTACCTGATGGGCGGCATAAAGGTAGATACTTACGCGCGCACCACTATCCCCGACCTGTACGCCTGCGGAGAATGCTCCTGCACGGGCGTTCACGGAAACAACCGTCTGGCGAGCAACTCGCTGCTGGAAGCGCACGTTTTCTCGCGCCGCGCCGCCGCAGATATAAACGAAAAGGCAAAGACCGCGCCGAAAGCTTACGCGCCGCACATCTTCGACCTGCATGAAAACGCGCCGAAGATACCTCACGGTTACAGAACGCAGATACGCGCTATAATGCAGAACACCTATTTCGTTATCCCGAATGTGGACGAGCTTATGAACGGGCTGGAGCAGGTTACGGATATACTCACCGTGCTGGATAACGGCGTTTTTGAGATAAACCGCGACTATGTAGAGGCGCGCAGCCTTGCTACCGTGGCGTACATAATACTCACCGAAGCTTTCAAGATATGCTCTGAGAGCGAGGAGCTGCCGAATATGCCTATATTTGAAGCCCCCGATGAGGACAGATATTAACGGAGGAGAACGATATGAGATTGATGCAGTTTCAGATTGACGATATGATAAAGACCGCGCTGGCGGAGGATATAAATTACATCGACGTTACCACTGACTACCTTGTGGACGAGGATAAGGTAAACACCGCGCAGTACGTTGCGAAAGCTGAGGGCGTGCTCTGCGGAATAGAGATAGCACTGAGAGTTTTCACCTTGCTCGACCCCACGGCGACCTTTGAGGTGCTGATACACGACGGCGAAGAGGTGAAAAAGGGCGATATAATCGCGAGGATGACCGCCCACACACGCGCTCTGCTTAAAGGCGAACGCACCGCGCTGAATATTTTGCAGCATATGTCCGGCATAGCTACGGCTACCAATAAGTGCGTGAAGCTGGTAGAGGGCACGCGCGCGAGCGTTGCGGATACCCGAAAGACCCTGCCGGGACTGCGCATTTTCCAGAAATACGCGGTAACAGTCGGCGGCGGCAAAAATCACCGCTATAATCTTTCCGACTGCGCTATGCTGAAAGACACTCACCTCGACGCTTACGGCTCGATAACCGCGGCGGTGAACGCGCTGCGCGAAAAGATGGGTCACACAGTGAAGATAGAAGTAGAGGTCGGCACGCTGGAGGAGCTGAAAGAGGCTCTGGCGGCAGGCTGCGAGATAATAATGCTCGACAACATGAGCTGCGAGCAGATGGCTGAGGCGGTAAAGATAACCGACGGCAAGGCTAAGCTGGAAGCTTCGGGCAACGTTACCGAGGAAACGATAAAGGCCATCGCGCAGACGGGCGTTGACATAATCTCGATGGGCGCGCTTACCCACTCGGTAAAGGCTTTCGACATCTCGATGAAGATGTTGAAAGAGTAATTTTCAAACAGAATATTTATTCGGAGGGCGGAGAATATCCGCCCTTTTTTGCACCCTAAAGGCATATCCCGCCGCTTGTTTCATACATTTTATATATGAACTTGACTATCGGAGGGTTTTGAATGGCGGATATCGAAGACAAAATGCGGGCGAGGACGGGCGGGGCGATGGCGCTCGCGGCGGCGGTGCTTTGGGGATTTATCGGGCTGGCGGTGCGGCCGCTGGGCAGGTTGGGGCTTACGCCAGTGGAGCTGACATTCGTGCGCTCGGCGGCGGCTTTCATCGGGGCGGCGGCAATGGCGCTCTGCCGCGGGGGAAACCTGCGCATACGCCTGCGCGACCTATGGATATTTTTAGGCTCTGGGTTGGCGAGCGTGGTGTTTTTCAACGTCTGTTACTTTTACACGCAAAAGACCTTGCCGTTGGCGGTCTCGAGCGTTTTCCTATACACCGCGCCGTTTTTTGTGGCGGGCATATCGGCGGGTGTTTGGCGAGCGGCTCACGGCGGGCAGGCTGGGCGCGCTGGCGGCGGCATTCATCGGCTGCGTGATGGTCAGCGGCGCACTCTCCGGCTATTCTTCTGATATGCCGATAACGCTGAAAGGCGCGGCGGCGGGGGCGGGCTCGGGCTTCGGATACGCGCTTTATACAGTATTTGGACGATTGGCGGCGCGGCGGTACAGCGCCGAGGTCTTTATGGCGTACACGTTTTTCATCGCGAGCTGCGCGCTAACGCCTTTTGTCAGCGTGGGGCACATAGTCGACGCGGCGCAGGGCGGGGGAGGGGCGGCGCTGGCGGCTTTCGCGCTGATCTTCACGCTGCTGCCCTATCTGCTTTACACCGCTTCGCTCGGCAGACTGAGCGGTTCTACTGCTTCCGCGCTGGCGTTTGCCGAGCCGCTGACATCGGCGGCGGTGGGGGATG